>OLHA01000347.1_pt1 | contig 27322 bp, 22 predicted proteins | sample 1605961 | NCBI WGS metagenome assembly OLHA01 (sample SAMN03283288) | human gut metagenome | biome: human-associated habitat; material: feces | host: Homo sapiens | place: Peru | collected 2012
AAATGTGTTTAATACTAGATGAAGCAACTGATCCATGGGGAATAAAAATAAACAGAGTTGAAGTTAAAAATATTATTCCACCAAGAGATATACAAGAAGCAATGGAAAAACAAATGCGTGCTGAAAGAGAAAGAAGAGAAAAAATTCTTCAAGCAGAAGGTGAAAAGAAATCAAGTATATTAATTGCTGAAGGTGAAAAAGAAAGTGCTATCTTAAGAGCAGAAGCTCAAAAAGAATCACAAATAAAACTTGCTGAAGGTGAAGCAGAAGCAATATTAAAAGTACAAGAAGCAACAGCTGCTGGTATTAAACTTTTAAAAGAGGCAGGAGCAGATAAGTCAGTACTTGCATTAAAACAATTTGAAACATTAGAAAAGGTTGCAGAAGGTCAGGCAACTAAAATAATAATTCCATCAGATATGCAAAATATGGCTAGTTTAGTTACAACAGCTAGCGAACTATTAAAAAAATAGAAATGTAAAAAATTTCTATTTTTTTTGTAAATATGTTTACACTTAAAAAATAATGTTTGTTAAGTTTAATTTATTATGCTATAATTAATTTAAAGGTAGGGATTATTATGAATTTTATTAGAGAAAATATATTAAAGATAGTTACATTTATTGTAATACTTGTAGTTATTATCATTGTTTTTTCATTTGTTTTTAAAGGTACTGGATCATCAAAAGCAAATACATATGCACAAATGGAAGAAAATTTAAAGAATGCTGCTCAAAGATATGCAACAAAAAATACTAAAGTATTACCAAAAAGTGAAAAAGAACAATCAAAGATAAATACAGATACTTTGGTTAATGCGGAATATATTAAAGAATTATATTCTATTGATGATGAAAATGTAAAATGTAGTGGTTATGTATTAATAAGTAAAAATGGAGATAGTTATACATATATTCCACATATTAAATGCGGTAAATATTATGAAACTAAGATTATAGCGGATTATATTGAAACAAATGAACAACTTGCTACAGCTGATGATGGATTATATAAATATGGAGAAAAATATGTTTATAGAGGAGAAAATCCAAAAAATTTTCTAAAAATGGGTGAAAAGTTATATAGAATTATTGAAATAACTGAAGATAATGAATTAAAATTAATTTCAACTACAAAATATCAAGATTCATTTGTATGGGATGATAGATACAATATTGAAAAAGACAGAAATTATGGTATAAATGATTATGCAAAAAGTAGACTAAAAGAAGGATTAGAAGAAGTTTATAAGTCTGATTATTTTACAGAAGGTGAAAAAAGTATAATAATACCACATTCTATATGTATTGGTAAAAGATATTTAGATGATCAAAGTATTGATGGTAAAACTGAATGTGCAACAGTTTACCCAGATCAAAAAGTAAGTTTAATTAATGTTAGTGAATATATGAGAGCTAGTTTAGATTCTAATTGTACAAATGCTACAAGCGAATCATGCTCAAACTATAATTATTTTGAAAATATATCTTCATATTTAAAGACAATAACTGCAGTTGCAGATAATACTTATCAAATATACAAAATAAATTATGGAATAGCGGATGCATCAAATGCATCAACTACAGTTGCTGTTTATCCAGTAGTATATATTGATAAAAATACATTATACGCTGCTGGAGATGGAACAGAAGAAAATCCATATACAGTAAGATAGGAAAAAATATGCAGAGGGTTTTAAAAAAGAATTATACATTATATGCAGATTATTCTGGTAAAAGAGTTAAGTTGTATAGTGGTACACTAGAAGAAATTGATGATTTTACAACATATTTTGTAGATAAAAATGCAATAAGAAAAAGGTTAATAAAGAATGAATTTGGTGAATTCTTAGTTTATATTGAATCATCAAGAGGAAAATATTATAGTGCAATGTATTATAATAATAGAGCTATTCTTGATAAAGAAAATTTTAATAGAATTTATGAAAAAATAGAAAAAATAGATAGAGAAAAGATAGAAGAGTTTTTATATAACAAAACAAAGGTAAATGAATATTTACATGATAAAAATTCAAAGAATATTCCAATTGTAAATTTATATTTAAATGTAAAAAATAACAAAGATTATAAAGGAATGCTATATCATTATTTAAAAACAGATTATAAATTATATAGAGAATTTATTATATACTTCTTTGAAAATGAAAACTTGAATACTAATAAAAAAAGTTTATCATATGAAAAAATGAAAGAAATATCTAGCTTGTTAGATATTGTTTCTAAAGAATACGAAAGTGTTCGAGAAAATCATGAAGAAAAAGAATCTACTTATGATGATTTAGAAGATCGTATATATACAATAATGACAAACAAAGAATTAACAACTGATCAAAAAATGAGTGAATTAGATATGTTAGTTGATTCACCAGAAATGGCAAAGAAATATATTTTAAAATATGAGGATAAATTAACAGAAGAGGTTTAAATTTTAAACTTCTTTTAATTAGTGGTGATATTATGGAAAAAGAAATAAATAATTTTATAGAATATTTAAAATATCAAAGAAATTATTCGGATTTTACATGTAATAATTATAAAAAAGATTTAAATGAGTATAATTCGTTTATTTTAAATAATAAAATAAATTATAAAAATATGGATTATAATGACGCAAAAGAATATGTAATATATTTAAATAAAAAAAATGATGCAAAATCTACTATATCAAGAAAATTAAGTTCACTTAGAACATTTTATAAATATTTAGTATTAAATAATAAAGTAAAGTCAAATCCATTTTTACTTGTATCAAGCCCTAAAAAAGAAAAAAGAATACCAAAATTTATAAATTATAATAATATGGAAGAAATATTAAATGTTCCTAATATAAAAACAAAAGAAGGACAAAGAGAAAGAGTAATTTTAGAAGTATTATATGCATCAGGAGTCAGAGTATCAGAACTAGTTAATATAAAATTAAAAGATATTGATTTTAGCAATAAAAATATATTAATATTTGGTAAAGGTAGTAAAGAAAGATTAGTATCATTTGGGGATTATGCTCTTGAATATATTAATTTATATTTAAAAGAAGGAAGAAACTTATTACTTGATGGTGTTAAAAGTGATTATTTAATTGTTGGTAAAAAAAGTGAAAAACTTACAACAAGAAGAGTAGAACAGATAATAGATGACATTATAAAAAGAACAAGTATTAAACTAAATATTACTCCTCATATGTTTAGACATACATTCGCAACACATTTACTAGATAATGGTTGCGATTTACTTGTTGTTCAAGAGTTACTTGGTCATGCATCATTATCATCAACAGAAATATATACACATGTAAGTAATGAACATTTAAGAGAAGTATATTTAAAGTGTCATCCTAGAAATAAAAGATAAGTTAAAAAGTGTAAAGTAAATGTGTTTACAAATGTAAATACATTTTTATTTTGGTATAATAAAGTAGGGTGAATAAAATGTCAAAATTATATTTTAGATATGGCGCAATGAATTGTGGAAAAAGTTCTGCATTAATGCAAGTTGCTTATAATTATGAACAAAATAACAAAAAGGTAATTGTAATTAAATCAGAAATAGATACAAAAGGAAATAACTATTTAGAATCAAGAATTGGTCTTAAAAGAAAGGTAGATATTCTCTTAAGAAAAAATGAATCTATTGAAAAATATTATGATAAATTAGATGAAATATCATGTATTTTAGTTGATGAAGCACAGTTTTTAAGTGAAAAACAAGTTGATGAATTATACTATATAACAAAATATTATAATATTCCTGTTATATGTTATGGATTAAAAACAGATTTTCAAAGTAAATTATTTGATGGAAGTAAAAGACTTTTAGAATTAGCTGATGAGTTAGATGAATTAATAACTATATGTAGATGCGGTAAAAGGGCAAAATTTAACGCAAGATTTATAAATGATAAATTTACATTAAAAGGAGATACTAATTTAATAGATGGTTCAGTTAGTAATGTAAAATATATACCTTTATGTGGTAAATGTTATTTAGAAGAAAAAAGAAAGTATGAGGAGGAATAAATTATGAAATATGTATATTCTTTTAAAGAAGGAAATAAAGATATGAGAAATATCCTTGGAGGAAAAGGCGCAAATCTTTGTGAAATGGCTAAAATTGGTCTTCCTGTTCCAAATGGATTTATAGTGAGTACTGATGCATGTAATAATTATTATGAAAATAATAAAGAGTTAAATGATGAGATAGTAAAAGAAATAAATGAAAAACTTGAAGAACTTGAAAAAAGTGCTGGTAAAAAATTAGGTGATAAAAAAAATCCTCTTTTAGTATCTGTTAGAAGTGGTGCTAGAGCATCTATGCCTGGAATGATGGATACAATATTAAACTTAGGTTTAAATGATGAAATAGTAGAAAGTTTTAGTGAAGAAAATAAAAGATTTATATATGATTCATATAGAAGATTTATACAAATGTTTTCTGATGTTGTTAAGGGATACGATAAAAGTAAATTTGAAAGAGTCTTAGATGAAATAAAAAAAGAAAAAGGTATTAAATTAGATATAGAATTTACAAAAGAAGATATGAAAGAAATAGTATTTAAATTTAAAGATATCTATAAAGAAATATCAGGAGAAGAATTTCCACAAAACACTAAGTACCAATTAATAGAAGCAATAAAAGCCGTATTTAATTCTTGGAATAATGAAAGAGCAAATATATATAGACAAATGAATAATATTCCATATTCTTGGGGAACAGCAGTTAATGTTCAGCAAATGGTATATGGTAATTTAAATGAAAAATCAGGTAGTGGTGTAGCATTTTCAAGAAATCCAGCAACTGGTGAAAATGAACTATTTGGGGAATATCTAATTAATGCACAAGGAGAAGATATAGTTGCGGGAATTAGAACTCCAAATCCAATCAAAACTTTAGAAAAATATAACAAAGACTTATATGAAGAATTTTATGGATATGCAAAAAAATTAGAAGAACATTATAAAGATATGCAAGATATGGAATTTACAATAGAAGATGGTAAATTATATATACTTCAAACTAGAAATGGAAAAAGAACAGCAAAAGCAGCAGTTAAAATAGCAGTTGATCTTGTAAAAGAAGGATTAATAACAAAAGAAGAAGCTCTTTTATCAGTAGATGCAAGTACACTTTCACAATTACTTCATAAATCATTTGATGAAGAAGATTTAAAGACAAAAACACCTATTGGAAAAGGCTTAGCAGCATCTCCAGGTGCGGGAGCAGGTAAAATATACTTTAATTCTAAAGATTTAAAAGATGAAGACTCTATTTTAGTTAGACTTGAAACATCACCAGAAGATATTGAAGGAATGAAAAAAGCAAATGGTATATTAACAATTAGAGGTGGTATGACATCACATGCCGCAGTAGTCGCAAGACAAATGGGTGAATGTTGTGTAAGTGGTTTAAATGATGCATATGCATCGGAAAAAGAAAAAGTATTAAAAATTGGTGATATCATTTTAAATGAAGGAGACTATATTTCAATTGATGGAAATACTGGTAATGTATATAAAGGACAAATAAAAACAAAAGATGCTGTAATAGAAGGCGAATTTGAAGAATTTATGTCTTGGACAAATGAATATTCAAGAATAATCGTAAGAGCAAATGCTGATTCAGAAAAAGATGCATTAAATGCTAAAAGATTAGGTGCTAAAGGTATCGGACTATGTAGGACAGAGCATATGTTCTTTGAAAAAGAAAGAATATTTAACTTTAGAAGAATGATTCTATCAGAAACAAAAGAAGAAAGAGAAGAAGCATTAAGTAAAATTCTTCCATATCAACAATCAGACTTTGAAAAATTATTTACAGTAATGAATAATGAAAAAGTTGTTATTAGATATCTTGATCCACCTTTACATGAATTCTTACCAAAAGAAGAAAGTGAAATAAAAGAACTTGCTGAAAGTCTTAATATATCACTAGAAGAAATTCATGATAGAATTAGTGAATTAAAAGAATTTAATCCAATGATGGGTCATAGAGGAGTAAGATTAGATATCACATATCCTGAAATTGCAATTATGCAAACAAAAGCAGTTATAAATGCTGCTGTTAATGTTAAGAAAAATGGTACTAATCCAATAGTTGATATTATGATACCTTTAATAGGTGATGATGTTGAACTTAAATATGTAAAAAGTATAATAAAAACAGAAGCAGATAAAATATTAAAAGAAAATAATATTGATATTGAATATAAAATAGGAACAATGATTGAGATTCCTCGTGCAATTATAATATCTGATTTACTTGGTAAAGAATGTGACTTCTTTAGTTATGGAACAAATGATTTAACACAGTTAACATTTGGTTTCTCAAGAGATGATTCTGGTAAATTCTTAAAAGATTATTATGATAAAAAAATATTTGAAAGTGATCCATTTAAATCAGTAGATGAAAAAGGTGTATTAAGACTTGTAAATATTTCAAAAGAAAAGGCAAAACTCGCTAATCCTAATATTGAACTTGGTGTATGTGGTGAACATGCTGGTGATCCAAAATCAATAGAAAACTTTGATAAAATTGGTCTTGATTATGTTTCTTGTTCAGCATTTAGAGTACCAGGAGCAAGACTAGCGTCTGCGCAATCAAATATAAAAAATAGTAAATAGATTATAAACTAAGATAGGAATATCTTAGTTTTATATTGAATAAATGGGTAAAATGTATGATTATATATCTTATAAGAAAAGATAAAATTAATTCTATGATTCATTATTGGTAATTGAAGATGAAATAGTAAATTAACAATCCAGAAATTAAACGTATTATAAAGTATAAATTAGTATTATTTTTATTAAAAATATGATACAATTTATCTAAGGTAGGGATTATATGAAAGATTATATAGATATTATTGATGAAAATAATAATAATGTTAAAGCAGAAATTATTATACAGGCAAAAGCAAATGGTAAAAATTATATTGTTTATAAAATTAATTCGGAAATATATGCTTCAAAGTACTTAGAAGATAAGAATGATGAATATTTGGATTTAGATAATAATTTATCTGAGGATGAATATGAAATGCTTGAAAAATTAATGGAGATTCAAAATGAAAATAAATAGAAATAATTTAAATAAGAAAGTAAAAAAATCTAGTATATTAAAAAGTAAAGTTGGCAAAAATTTAATAGAAATTGCTATTGGAGGAACAGTTGTCTTAACTTTATTTTCTCAATTAACAAATATTAAACCTAATGAAATTATTCCAAGAGAAGAATATACAATTTCTCAAATTAATCCAGATAAAATAGAAATAAATGATGATACATATTCTATTACTTATTCAAATCTTGAGGTACTTGATGGGGTAGTTCTTCCAAATGATATAACAGATTTAGATTTGAGATCAAATCTATTACATGATATAAGTGGTATCAAAAATACTGATAAAATAGAATGGTTAGATATTGAAAATAATTCTATTGACTCTATTGATTTATCAAAATACCCTAGTTTAGAAAATTTACGTATAGAAGGGAATTACAATTTATATACAGAAGATTTAGTAAAATATTGTGAATCAAAAAATATATTTTTAGATATTTCAATGAATGACGTTAATAATGTTGAAGTAATAAAAGGGTATTTAAATCAATTAGATATTGCTGATAAGAGTGATTTAGAAAAAGAAAGAATAATATACAAATTTGTATTAGATCATATGGAATATGATAAAAAGGCTTTGAAGGATGATAACTTAGCTTATAAATATAATGATGAAGTACTTGAAAGTGCAATATCAGGAAAAGGGGTATGTGTTAATTATTGTGCATTATTTAATGTAATGTGTGAATTATCCGGAATAAATTCTTTTGAAGTTGATGGATATCTTAAATCAACATTTGGTGCTGGTGGACAACATGCTTGGAATATGGTAGAAATCGACGGACAATATTTATTTTGTGATCCAACAAATAGTGATAATTATTCAGGGCACTTTTTTTATAATATTGATGAATTATTTGGAAAAAACTTTGATTCTAAATTTAATAAAAAAGATTTAAATTCTATTGGTGTTAAATATCAGGAATATTCAGTTGATAATTACGATTATAAAAATCATAAATTGAGTAAGGACGATAAAAAATATGAAAAAGAAATAGTGGCAAAAAATAGTACAGTTCTTCATCGTGAAGAATCAAAATACAATGATATGCTTAATAATTATAAAAAATCTGATAAATTTGATAAGATGATTGATAAAATAATAGAAAAAAAGAATCAAATAGTAAATTCAATAGATTTAACGAGTGAAAATGCAATTAATGTATATAAATATTTAATGCTTAGTTTAGGTGTTGGTTCAGCAATTTTACTAGGTAAAAAAAGTAAAGATAAAATAGAAAAAAATATAAAGGAAAATAAAATCAAAAAAGAAAAAGTAAAACCTGTTAGAGTAAAAAAGGATTTTTTAGATAAAATAAAAGTTGCAAAAAAACAAAAAGAACTAAAAAAAGAACAATCTGAAATTAAAGAAAAAGAAAACGTTGTTTTCAATAATCCTAAGATTGATTCTAAAAATGAACCTACATTTGAAAATAATGTTGATTATTACAATGAACTTAAACAGAGTATTGATTATATGTTACAGGTAGAAAAAAGTATGACAAATAATAGTTTTGTTATTAATAAAACACTTGATGAAGAATTAGAATATTATTTATCTACAATGAATATGTCACCACAAGAAAGAGCTTTAACTTCGTTAGTTAGAGATTCAATATTGCCATATGAAATTCCTATTGAGAAGATGACACAAGTTCAAAGAGATTCATTAAAAGCACAAATTCGATTAGAACAAAATATATCATTATGTATAAAAGAGTTACAAGAACAAGGTTATGAAATTAATACTTCAATAAAAAGAGCATAAGCTCTTTTTTATTTGGTTATACTAAAAATGGTGAAGAATATGAATAATATAATAGTAATTGGTGATTTAAATTATAATTTAAATATTTTTTTAAATACATTTTTAAAAGAAAATAATGAGTATACAATAAATAATATAACCAAAAGTATAGGAAATATATTAAATGTACCAATAGTTTTAAGTAAATATGATTTAAATGTATATTATTTTTCATGTGTAGGAAATGATATTGAAGGAAAAGAAATAATTAATTTTCTTCATTCAAATAAAATAAAGTCTGATTATGTAAATATATTAAATAAAAAAACAAATAATAAATATGTAATTAGAAATACAAAGAATAATTCAAAAACAATTCTTTCTTTAAAAAATAATGATAAATATGAATTAATAAGAAGTATTAATTTTATTCCAAATGTAGTTTACAGTACAATTTATAATTCAGAGTTTATATTAAATATAAAAAGCAAATTTAGAAGTACAAAGATAATAACTGATTTAAAAGAAATAAGTGAAGATGCAATAAAGGTATGTAAACTATCAGATTATGTAATAATTCCACTTAAATATGCACAAGTACTTACAGGAATAAATTTAAATATTGCAAACAAAAATAGTATAATTGAATTATATAGCAGGACAAAAAGACTATTTTCTGGTAAAATAATAATATATATTGAAGAAGTAGGATGTTTGTTTCAAAATAATAATTTAATTAGTATAATCCCTAAGATGGGAGATAAAAATAAAGTATCAAAAAGTAGTTATGATATGTTTATTTCTACATTTATATATTGTATTAATAAAGATTATACATTAGATAAAACAGTAAAAATATCAACGATATCCAAATTTTTATCAGATAATGGAAAACAAACATTCAATATAAAAGAGGTACTTGATATTTATGAAAAAAATAATTGATCCATTTATAGATTTTTTACCTAGTATAGATTTACATGGTATGGATAGAGTATGTGCTAGAATAAAAACAGAAGAATTTATAAATGATAGTATAAAATTAAAAAATAAAAGAGTAGTTATTATTCATGGAATTGGACAAGGAATAGTAAAAGATGAAGTATATAAATGTTTAAGAAGAAATAAGAATGTTATTAATTTTAAACTTAATGTTCCAAATATTGGAAGTACCACAGTTGATCTAAAAATAGATTAACTTTTTTTTATATCTATGTTATAATTTTGATGTAATGTATGGAATGCTGAAATAGCTCAATTGGTAGAGCAACTGAATCGTAATCAGTAGGTTGCGGGTTCAATTCCTGCTTTCAGCACCATAGAAAAACATGTTCGAACTATTCGAACTTTAAATACATTTTCAGTCTGAAATATGACTGATTTTTTTTTGTATCATCATAGAAAGAATATAATAACTATATTTATTAAAAATATTTTAATCAATAATAGACAACCAATTTATGTAATAATATCTCATGTTTTTCTGATATTAAATCCAATCATAGGATATTTTTAAATTTAATGATATAATAAATTAGAAAGAAGACGATGTTATGATACCTACAATAAAATTTAGAGAAATGAATTTACAGGAAAATATAGATATAATTAAATGGGCGTTTTATGAACAAAATGGTTCACTTTCTGTTCATGATTTTACAGTTGGTTATTTTACAGAATTATCTGTTTTCGATAATAATACTCCACAAGAGGAAGTATATAAAAAAATAGAAGAAGTTGTTACTAAAGAATATAATAAATATTTAGATAAAATTAAAAGTGAAACAAAAAGATATAATGATATTTGGAAAAAATATAATAACAAATATTTTTCAATGTTATCAACTTATTTTGAAATTGAATGGCCTAACATTGATGTGATAGAAGGAACTGTTGGTTTAATTCCAGTTTTCCCTAGATATTTAGATAAATTTTCTTTTTCGATTAGTACAGGTGTTGAAGAATGGAAATTAATTGAAACTTCTGCTCACGAAACATTACATTTTATATGGTTTGAAAAATGGAAACAAATTCATCCTGAAACTCCAAAAAGAGAATATGATTCACCATATATAACATGGGAATATAGTGAAATGGTAACTGATCCTATTTTGAACAATAAACCTTTTTCAGAAATTTTTGATAATATATTTATTGAACGTGGGTATGATAGTTTTTATGAACTTACAGATAATGGTAATTTAGTAATGGATAATTTAAGAAATATTTATAGTGAAAATATTTCTGTTGAGGACAAGATGAATAAAGGATTTGAATATGTAAAAAAAATTTTGGAATCAATCAATAACAATGTAAAATAAGTTGGTAATTATATGAATATTTATTTAAATAGAAATGGAAGTTAGTTTAAAAAATCAAAATAAAATTTCTATTGAACATATAATATAATTTTAAAAAAATAGGTTAAAAAAATACCTATTTTTTAATTTATAATGTTTTTTATATAGTTTAATTCATATTAAACATTATTACTAAAAAGTTATTTGGGAAAAATTTTTACTTTAATTTTCTTTGATATAGTAGAAAAGGTATAATCAAATTTTTCATAGAAATTGACAAAAAAATACTTGTGTGTTAGTATAACGATCATCTTTTTTTTAGATGAAAATTTTATTATGGGATTTTTAGTTTTACGGTTAAGTACATACCAACTTTAATAAATAGAATGGTGGCATATTTTATAAATTATTGTTATTTTTTTATTTGATAAAATTCATTTAATATTAATCTTTTTTTGTAAAGTGTTATAAATATCTATGATGCTCCAACTATGTAGTAATTATATTGCTAAATAAGCATTAATTTAATAAAAAAGAAAACATTATTATGAAGATGAGAAAGAAATATAAAAAAATAATAGCGATATGAAGATATAATTTTGTATGACATAATGATTGAATAGGTGGGATATTAATGAAAGATAGAATTATGAAATTAGATAAAAATATTCAAGAATACATAGGCTTAGGTTTAAGAGCGGGATTATTTAATAAAAATAATCTTGAGAGGATAGTATCAAGATTAGAACGTGTTAATTTTTCTGTAGATAATAACAATCCTGGAGATGCACAAACGGAACCTATAAGGGATAGAAATAATCCAAGAATATCATATGGATTAAATGTAAAAATGAATGAAAGAAGAACATTAAATTCAGGAAGATATTATTTTAAAGACGAGGTATTATTTCATGAATTAACACATTGCATTAACGGTATTTATGAAAATTTTATGGAAAATTTATCTTTATGGTTTGATTTAGATAAAATGTTTGAAAATAATTTTAGTGTTAAGAGTGATGCAATAGAGTCTATGGCAAATGATCCAAATTATAGACAAAAGTCTTATTCATGGTTAGTTTTAGATGAATTTGTTGCGCAGTATGTTGCACAATTATTGGTTGAAATAAAATATAATAAAAAAATATATGTTAATGAAAGCAAACTAATAAGACAATCAAACCCTTCAATAAATGTAAACAATAATTTTGCAGATTATCATGAATTTTATGATATTGTAATTAATTTTATAAAGCCAATATATGGTAATGATTTAAATAAATTTATTGCTGACTCGTTAGATTCAACAGTTATAAATAAAATATTTAGTTATTATAAAAATGAGCCAAGTGGTTTTGTAAAATTATATAGTTTACTGGGTGAAATGGGAAATATAGGATTTGCAGTTGCATCTCCTAATTTTACTGAAGTTCAGCGAGCAACTGATTATGATATGATTGCTAGAGATTCTCATAATTTTTATTTACATTATAATGAGGTACTAAAAATAATAAATATTATTCTTGATAGAAAATCATATATTCCTGGTATTGAAGGTAATTTTGGAGGATTAAAACAATAGTCAAATATTATAAAAATATTTTATAATAAGAATTAATTTATAGGTGATAACATGACAAATTTAGATATTAAAAATATTACTTGAAAACTTGTTTTTTTATATATAGAATCAATCAGAAACGATTGATTTTTTTTGTTTTTGTTATAATTAAAAAAAGTAAAAGAATTTATGGAAAATAAAATTGATATCATGATTGAAGATTCTTCAACTAAAATTAATGAATTAGTAAAAATAGTTAAAGTGTTATATTATGATACAAGATATAATAGAAATATTGAAAACGAAAATATTATTAGAGTATATAGTTTGTATGATATTTACATGAAAATAAATGAAATAAAAAAAATTTATGAGTAACTCAAATTTTTTTAGGACAATATGAAAACTACTTTCATTAAATTGAAAGTAGTTTTATTAATTTAAAAATACATTTGTATAATCATTATTGCAAGTGTAAAAAATTTTAATCATTATTTTTATTAAATATTTTTCTGATTAGTTTTTTTGCCCCATTTTCTTGTTTGGATCCAGCAGGATATTCAACACCTTCAGGTAAATTCATTTTTAAATCGTCATGTTTAAACCAATAAACATCTCTTAAAGAATCAAATTTAAATTCAAGTAATTCAAGTTGGGATATCATATTAATATTTTTTTTCTTTTGTTTTGGCGACATAGAATTAAATTTCTCAGCAATTGCGTTCATTTCGTCTGCAATACTTTGAGCTAGTGCAATATGTTCTTCATCAGATAAATCTTTAACTTCATTATAATCTATCATCCAATCAATATTTTTAAAGAATTCAATATCTTCTGGTTTATTAAATTCTTTAAAGTCATATCTATTACTATCATCAACCACAAAAATACCAAAACCAAAACTCTTCATAAAAACAGATGCAGGTATTGGTAAATCACAATGATTTAAGAAAGCAATATCATTCATTTGAACATAAGCCGCATTATCAGTAATTATTTTCATGTATTAAAACCTCCTTCAATTAGGCTATATAATAGCATAATTTTATTTACGTTTCAATACTTATATTTATTGACCTTTAAAAAATTTGATTAAAAATTCTTTTTATGATAGTATATATGACAATTTAAAAAAGGTGGGGTTTAAATGGCTACAAAAATACAAAAACTCTTCAAAGATTAAATAAAAACTAATAAATCAAAAAAACTACTTTTAAGGTAGTTTTTATTAAAATGATTAAGAAATCTTTTTTTGTTCTCTTTTAGTCAATAATCTTGAAAGTCTTTTTACTTTTTTGTCGCTTTTAATTTCTGTTTTTTCATTATCATCATATTCTATAGGGTATTCAATATTATCTGGTAATTCAAATTTTAAATATTTTTGTTTAAACCAAAGTGCATCCCTTAATGAATATATTTTGTATTCTTGTTTCAAAATATCATTTTTATTACTTTTTTCAGAATCAGTATTTTCCATTTTTATTTTTTCTAAATTTGCTTTTTGTATTAATTTAATTACATCATCTTCATCTATATTCTTTATATCATCATAATTAACTATAAAATCTAAATTACTAAAGAACTCTATATCTTTTGGACTACTAAAAAGTTCAAATTCATATATATTTTCATCATTGATATTTATAAGTTTTAGATGATCAACATTTTCAGTATTATTTATTACAAAAGCAATATCTTTCTTTTGTACATATATACCATTATCACATATAATCTTCAATTTTTTTACCTTCTTTCAAACTATTATATAATACCACAAATTTAAAAATAAATGTAGTAAATAAAATCTAAAAAATATGTAAAATTTTGTTTGCCCAAATTATTTGACAATTCTTATGACTTGTGCTATTATAGTGGTCGTTATTTTCGAAGAGGGGGAATCTTTTATGGAAGAAACTAGAAAATCAACTGTAATTAGGGATTTAATAATAAAAATATTTCTAATACTTTTATTCGTATTTTTAATAACAATATTATTTCCTATGCCTAATTTAACTGCATTTTATGATTCTGTATTTAATAATAACGTACAAAGCATGAAAGATGCTGCTGATAGTTATTTTACTAAAGATAGAATGCCTGAAAAAGTTGGAGATACAGTAAAATTAACACTTCAAGATATGCTTGATAAAAAATTAATTTTACCATTCTTAGATAAAGATGGTAACGAATGTGATACTAAAAAATCATACGTTAAAGTAACAAAAGAAGAAAAAGAATATAAGTTAGAGGTTCATTTATCATGTCCTAATAAGGAAGATTATATTATTGAACCAATTGGATGTTATAATTTTTGTCCAGAACAAACAGTAAATTGTAATTGTTCATGTAGTGGTGCACAAGAAGAACAACCAACAACATCAGATGATGGTAAGGTTACTGTAAATAAAACAAATCCAACACCAAGTAATAATAATGATGGTGGTAAATACAAATTACAATATTTATATACAAGAACATTAACTGATATAAATTGGAATACTGGTAATTATCAATCAAATAAAGAAGACGAAAATGATAATGTAAGATTAGTAGATACTAAAACACAATATACAGGTCAAAAGAAAGTATCTGCTGGATCAACACAATATAAACATATAAAATATGCTTATAAAGATAATTGGTCAGTAGTAACAGATTGGACTGATGAAGTTAAACCTATAACAGATAAATTTAAATTATATGCAACAAGAACATTATATACAGGTTATAAACCATATGTTGAAGAAACAACACAATATAAACATGTTAAATATGCAAATAAAGATACATGGACTGAAACAGGATGGTCAACAACTAAAAGAACTGAAAATAGTAATACTAAGTTAGTTGATACTAGATATACAGTTAGAAAAACAGTTAAAACAACTAAAGGTTCTTGGTCAGATTGGATAAAAGAAGGTGTTTGGAGAGATTCAAAACCTGCTGATTCAAGCACTAAACAATGGTATGGGCCATATAATGAAAAAACAACAAGTACTTGGAAAACACTATATGATTCATGGAGTACAACAGAATTACAACAACCTATTTCAGGTAATAGAAGATATGAACTTTTAGCTCAACATCCAGATGAATGTACAGATGCATGTAATGGTAATTCTGTTGTAATGAGATATTATTACAGAGTATATGAACTTCAAGAATCTAAACAATATATGTATTACTATAGAACATATTCTGAAACATCATCTACATCAACAGATGAAAAGGTTGTATCAAATCCAAAATCATATACAGATAATGGATATACAATTGTAAAAACAGAATATAAATATAAAGTAAAATCAAGTGATAATGAGATTGTTGATAAAAAGTGGACAAATTCGAAAACATCACCATCAGGTTATGTATATGCTAATGAAAAGAAAGTAACTAAAACAACTAAATATAAAGCATTAGATAAATGGGTTACAAGTAAAGAGAAATTAGGTGAATATACATCTTATGTAAAAACTAAAAAACAATATAAATATAAGAGAAATAATCCAGAAAAATATGTTATTGGTACAATATGGACTACATCAAAAACATCACCATCAGGTTATGAATATACTGGTGAATATACAAAGACAACAAAAACAACTTATGAACCATATAACAAATGGGTTACAAGTAAAGAAAAATTAGGTGAATATACATACTATATAACAACAAAAACTCAATATAAATATAAACAAAATAATCCAGAAAAATATATTGAATCAACAATATGGACAGATTCAATAAATCCACCAAAAGGATATACATATACTGGAGAATATAAAACAAATAGTTCAACATCATATGTAGATTTAGGTTACTGGGTTGATGATATAAAAGATTTAGGTGAATATACACATAATGTTAAAACTAGAAAATTATATAGATATAAATATAGAACAGTAACAACAAAAACTGAAAGCAGATGGTTTGACAAAAATCCTGGTGGAGATTGGGTATATGCAAATCAAACAAGAAAAGTGAGAGTAAACTAATTACTTTCCTTTTTTTTGTGGTAAAATAGTTTTACGGAGGCATAATATGGTAATAAGTGTACTTGTAGAAATATCATTTAATAATAAAGAAAAGACTTTTGATTATTTAGTCCCTAAAGATTTAGAAGATAAAATAGAGATAGGGAAAAGAGTATTAGTACCATTTGGTAAACAAAATTTAGAAGGATTTATAATTGATATAAAGAAAAATAGTGAATATGATTTAAAGGAAATAACTAGTATTATAGATGAAGAACCAATACTTAATGAAGAACTTTTAAATCTTGGAAAAGAACTAAAAAAAGACTTAGTATGTAATTTAATATCAATATATCAAGCAATGCTTCCATCAGGTTATAAAGCAAGTGCTAAAACTAATATTAATGTAAAAAAAGAAAAATATGTAAAATTAGCAAATATAAAAGAAGCTCAAGAATTTATAACTACATCAAAAGCACAAAAACAAATTGAAGTAATAGAAGATTTATTAAAAAATAAAATATCATTAAAATCAAAATATCAATCAAATATAATAAAAGTATTAAAAGATAAAGGTCTTGTAATAGAAGAAGAAAAAGAAAAATATAGGTTAGATAATAGTTATAAAATAGAGCCTCTTTTAAAATTAAATGAATACCAAGAAGAAGCAATAAATCAAATAGAAAATAGTAAAAAAGATGTAATTCTTTTAAATGGTGTTACTGGATCTGGTAAAACAGAAATATATATGCATCTAATAAATAAACAAATTTCTTTAGGAAAAACAGCAATAATGCTTGTTCCTGAAATAAGTTTAACACCTCAAATTATTAATAGATTTAAAGTACATTTTGGAAATAAAATAGCAGTCTTTCATAGTGCACTTTCTGAAAGTGAAAAATATGATGAATACAGAAAAATAAGAAGAGGAGAAGTATCTATTGTAATAGGTGCTAGAAGTGCAATATTTACACCACTTAAAAATATTGGAATAATAATAATTGATGAAGAACATTCTAGTACATATAAACAAGAACATAATCCTAGATATAATGCAATGGATGTTGCAATTATTAGAGGAAAATATCATAATGCAAAGGTAGTACTAGGAAGTGCAACACCTCAAATAGAAAGTTATGCAAGAGGTAAAAAAGGTTATTATGAACTTGTATCATTAACAAAAAGAGCAAATAATGCAAGTTTGCCAAATGTAACAATAGTTGATATGAAAAATGAGGTAAAAAAAGGTAATAGTTTATTTTCAGAAATATTAATAGAAAAAATGAGGGAAAAACTAGAAAATAATGAACAAGTAATACTATTTTTAAATAGAAGAGGCTTTTCAAGTTATCAATTATGCAGTTCATGTGGTGAAGTTATTAAATGTCCTAATTGTGATATAACACTTACATATCATAAGACTAGTGGTATGAATAGATGTCATTATTGTGGATATGCAGAAAAGAAAAAAGATATATGTCCAAAATGTAAAAATGAATCATTAAAAGATTTTGGTCAAGGTACAGAAAAAGTAGAAGAAGAAATAAAAAAAATATTTCCTAATTACAGAACAGTTAGAATGGATATAGATACAACTACAAAAAAAGGTGCCCATGAGAAAATAATAAATTCATTTTTAAATCATGAATATGATATTTTAGTTGGTACACAAATGATAGCGAAAGGTCTTGATTTTCCTCTTGTTTCGTTAGTTGGAGTAATAAATGCTGATACAATACTTAATTTTCCAGATTTTAGAAGTAGTGAAAGAACATATCAAATGCTTAGTCAAGTATCTGGAAGAGCAGGTAGAGGAAACATAAAAGGCGATGTAATAATTCAGACATTTAATCCTGATAATTATAGTATTGAACTATCTAAAACACATAATTATGTAGATTTCTTTAATAAAGAAATAAAAATAAGAAAGGATTTAAAATATCCACCATATTATTTTATTAGTCTAATAAAGATTGGTAGTAAAGATTATAATTTATCACTTAGTGAATCAAAAAAAATCGCAAATTATATAAAAGAAAATATAAGTGAAGATATGATTGTATTAGGTCCATCAGTATCTGGTGTATCAAGAGTAAATAAAATATATTATTTTCAAATAATTATAAAATTTAGGAATAAAGAAAAAATGAGAGAAATATTAAATAATGTATCGGATTTAGAAAATAATAATAAAGTTAGCATTAGTATTGATATAAATCCATGTTAATAAAGGGAAAAATCATAAAAATAATATTTACACTTTATTTATGGTATGTTATAATAATTTTGGCTTTGAAAAAACACAGATATTGATTTACAAACCATGTGCTCATATGGGTGGAGAGTAAAAAAGATATATCTGGAAGAAAAAACAAAAGGAGGAATGAATTTATGGCAGTAGTTTCAATGGGATACTTATTAGAAGCTGGTGTTCATTTTGGTCATCAAACAAAAAGATGGAATCCAAAAATGAAAGAATATATCTTCACTGCAAGAGAAGGTATATATATTATCGATTTACAAAAAACAGTTAAAAAAATCGAAGAAGCATATGTTGCTTTAAGAGAAATCGCACAAAATGGTGGAAAGGTTATCTTTGTTGGTACAAAGAAACAAGCTCAAGAAGCATCTATGGAAGAAGCAATTAGATCAGATAGTTACTATGTAACAGAAAGATGGCTTGGAGGAACTTTAACAAACTTCAGAACTATCAAAAGAAGAATAGGATACTTAGATCAAGTTGAAAAAATGGAAGCAAATGGAACTTTAGATGTTCTACCTAAAAAAGAAGTTATTAAAATTAAGAAAGAATATGACAAGTTAAATTCTTATTTCTGTGGAATTAGAAATATGAAAAAATTACCTGATGCTATGATCATTACTGATCCAAAGAAAGAATATATAGCAATCAAAGAAGCAAGAAAACTTGGAATACCTGTATTTGGTATTGTTGATACTAACTGTGATCCAGATTTAGTTGATTATGTAATACCTGCAAATGATGATGCTGTAAGAGCTGTTAAAATCATTTTAGGAGTACTTGCTAATGCAATTAATGAAGGTACAGATAGAGAAATGGTAGACTTTTTAACTGATGACGATAAAAACAAAAATGCTAATAAAGAATCAAAAAAAGAATCTAAAAAAAGCGAAACTAAAGAAGTAAAAGCAGAAGCTAAAAAAGAAGAAGTTAAAGAAACTGTTGAAGAAATCAAAGCCGAAGATAAAGAAGATTTATCTAAAAAAACAGTTGCTGAACTAAAAGAAATGGCTAAAGCTGAAGGTATCGAAGGATACAGTAAACTTAAGAAAAGTGAACTTTTAGAAATTTTAAATAAATAGTAATCTAAAAGGAGGATATATAAATGAATACAAGTTTAATTAAAGAATTAAGAGATTTATCAGGTGCTGGATTAATGGATTGTAAAAAAGCACTTGAAGCTAGTAATAATGATATCGATGAAGCAATCGATTATCTAAGAAAAAAAGGTATTAGTAAAGCTGCTAAAAAAGCAGATAGAGTAGCAGCAGAAGGATTAAGTACAGTTGTTATTGATGGAAATAATGCATCAATAGTTGAAGTTAACTGTGAAACAGACTTCGTTGCTAAGAATGAAAAATTTGTAAATTTAGTAAACAAAATTGCTGAATTAATTGTTAAAAATGATGTTAAAACAATGGAAGAAGCAATGAGTTTAAGTACTGAAGAAGGTACTTTAAACGATACTATAGTTAATTTTACAGCAACTATAGGAGAAAAAATTAGTTTTAGAAGATTTGCAAGACTTTCAAAAACTGATTCACAAAACTTTGGAAGTTATATCCATATGGGTGGTAGAATCGCTGTATTAACTTTATTAGAAGGTGCAGACGAAGAAACTGCTAAAGATGTATCAATGCATGCTGCAGCTATGAGACCATCATATGTAAAAAGAGAAGATGTTCCAGCTGAAGAAGTTGAAAGAGAAACATCAGTATTAAAAGAACAAGCTATGAATGAAGGAAAACCTGCTGAAATAGCTGAAAAAATGGTTAATGGTCGTATAAATAAATTCTATAAAGAAATTTGTTTAGAAGAACAAGACTTCGTTAAAGATTCTGATATGACTGTTGGTGCCTTTGTTAAATCTAAAAACGGTTCTATAGTTAATATGGTACGTTTTGAAGTTGGTGAAGGAATCGAAAAGAAAGAAGAAAACTTTGCTGAAGAAGTAATGAACCAAATAAAAGGATAATAATATAGGAGAAATAAGAAATTATTTCTCTTTTTCTTTTTCTATGATATAATCTAATATATAATAGAGGTGGGTTTATGACTAAGCAAGAAAAATTAAAAAAATCAAAATTGATAAATTTATTAAAGAATAATAACAATACAAATTTAGATGAACTTTTAAATAATAATAACATTTCAACTTTAATTTTAGAATTGTTGTCATTGGACGAATTTATTGAATATAATTTACCTTTGTATAGATATTCTGGTGATAAAATAAAAATAACTAAAAATAATATTAAGAATCTTTTTGAAAGAGGATATTTTAATGATACAGATTTTTTTGAAAAAAAATCTGATAAAGAACAAAATATAAAAATGGAAATATTATATTATTTATATAATGAACATAAAAAAACGATAGAGGAATATATTCAAAATTCCAATAATGTTTCTGAAGATATAAAAAAAATTATATATTGTTTAGATGAAATAAAAAGTAATCCGAATAATGTTAGTAAATATTTACATAATGATTCAATTGTTAATAAATATTATTTGAACTATGCATTTGAAAATGGTTTAGTACTCTCAAATTCTAATTTAAATCTTGCCTCTGATTGTCCTATATATACTGATTACAAATTCATTAAAAAAAGTATCAACTATGATTATACAAATATTATTCATGCAAATTTTGATGATAGAAAAATGAAAAGATTGCTTAAAATTGCAAAAGATAATAAATTTGATTTTTCTTATGATAATTTGTCAAAATTCAATAAGGATTGTAATGCCTTTTCATGTGAAGAATTTATGAAAGAAGCAATAAATTATGACTGCAATAACATAATTTATTCTAAAAGAGTAACAAACAGTTTAATAAAATATTCTATAGAAAAAGGATTTGATTTTTCTTATGATAATTTAGAAAAATTATTTGATAAGAGTAATAATATATTTGATAACCGTATTTTTATGGAGAAAGCAATAGAAAACGATTTGGATAATATTTGCTTATATAGTGGTGTATTTTTATCAGAAAATATAATTAATAAAATAATAGACAACTTTGATTTTTCTTATGAAAATTTATCAAAAATATATGAATTTAATTATAATAATTATCTTTTTTTATCAAAAGAAATCATGCAAAAAGCTATAGAATTTAATAATGATAATATTAAGTTTTGTATTTTACATGACTATAATTTTTATAAAAATGAAATTATTGAAAAAAAATTGAAAATTTCACCCGAAATATTGCAAGAATTAGGAAGAATATTAAAAGAATCGTATATGAATTTAGGAGAAGAAAAAGATTTAATAGAGGCAAATCCAAATAATATAATAATGATTGCTTGTAGTTATAGATATGAAGATGATTTGAAACAATATTTTGAATATGCGGTAGATAATGGTGTTGATTTGTCATATGAAAAGTTAAGATTTATTCCAGAATTTGTTTTTGATTCTATGGATGATAATAATGTAAAAAAATTAATAGAAAAGGATGTTAATAATATTTTGTTGTATAAAGGCTCTTCTGATGAAGTATTTAAATATGCAGTAGAAAAAGGATTCAAATTCACAAGAGAAAATTTATTGAAGCTTGGTGAAAATTCAAAAATATTTTCAATAGATGCATTTAAATATGCAATAGAAGAGGATGTTAATAATATTTTATTATATAAAGGCTCTTCTGATGAAGTATTTAAATATGCGATAGAAAAAGGATTTATATTAACATATGATAATCTAAACTCTTTGGCGAGTAAAGATATACTACTTAATAGTGAAATGCTTATGGATATCGCAATAAAACATGATATAAAAAATTTATTAGAATATAATGGAAATTTATTAAAATTTAATTTTTTAAAAGAAAAATTAAAACTAAGTGATAATAAAAACATTGAGGAATTAATTAAAAAATATGAAAAAAAATATAATGAATATTCTGATATTCTTACTAATTATAGTGGTGATAGATTAAAATTTTTACTTAACGAAGAAACATTTAATTCATTTTTAGAAAAAATCGGTTTTAACAAGGATACATTCATTCAATATAATTTTGGAGTTGATTATGATTTTTTAACTGATATAATTCAAATATCAAAAAATAGTGAAAATTTAGAAACTTTTTGTTCATTTATTAATGATATGAGTAAATACTATGATGATAATGTTTTTGATAAATCTAAAATGTTAATTACTTTATTAAAAAATTATAATAGATATCCAGAATTATGTGAAAATATAGAGAAAAATAATATTGATTTGAGTGATGTTCAATTTTCTCAATTATCAAAATTATTTAAAAATAAAATAGAAATAAACAATATTAATATTAGTAAAATATCAGATCTAGAAAAAATTGATGAAATATTAATGGATAAATTTCAAAAAAATTATGATAATTCTCATGATATTTCAGAAAAAATAGACAATTTATGTAAAATAATATTTGGATATAGTAATCAAGAAATAGAAGAAATGTTACAAAAGTATGGAAATACTGCTAGATTAAAACAACTTATGTTTGATAATAGATATGATGAAAAAATTAAGTCAAAGATAGAATTATATTTAGGATATACTGCAGCTTTTGAAATGTTATTAAATGAAAAAAATATAGAAAATTTAGATTATTTATTTGAAAATATTAAAAAAAATAGTGATGTTATATTTGAAATCAACAGTCTTTTTGAAGATTATCAAGAAGAAATGAGAAAATTATATGCATATGAAACAAATGAAAATTTAACAAAAAAGGATTATATAGACGATGCGTACCTTGAAACAATGATTGACAAAGAAAAAAGCAAAAAATATGGTGTAAATGTATATGATTATTCAAATAAAAATTATATTTTACTTGCTCATGTTATGAGTGGTAGTGAAAGTGTTGATCAAATTGTTAATGGATTATCAAAAAATGGTGATTCAATACAGAATTATATTTGTCTATCAGCTATTAGTTATATAAAACAAAACTATTATTATGGCGGTGGAAAAAATATTATTTTTGGTTATGATACTTTACCTATTGAAAATTTTATTGTTAGTAGTCCAAATAATATGGGATCGAATCGTGCAATAAAACGAAATGATATTTCAACTCCAAATATTAAAACTAAACAATATGGTGTAAGAGATACAAGTAATACAAATGGTAATTCTGAATATTTATGTTTACGTGAGGGGTTAAAACCATGTTGTATAATATTACCTAATGGAAGAGAGGCAACAGATGAAGAAATATCTATCGCAAAAGAATATGGTTTATATTTTGTAAAAACTCAGGAAAAAGATGTCAGTTTAAAGAGTTCTCCAGAAGAGATAAAATATAAATCAAAAACAACAATCGAAAAGGAAAAATATGACGAAATGTCATCCAAAATAAGTCAATTACAAAAATTAATGAGTAAAAAATCACCTAGAAAAATAGCAATTTTTACTGATTCACATGGTTTGTATGAACCAACACTTGAAGCGCTTGAGGATGCAAGAAAAGATGGTGTTACAGAAATATATTCATTAGGTGATAATATAGGCACAGGTTCTAATCCAGGTGAGGTCATTGATTTGTTAGAAGAATATAATGTAAAATCATTAAAAGGAAATCATGAGATATACGCATTAGATGGAATAGATTCGATGTCAGGTCATTTGAGCAGTGATGCAATGAAAGAAGAAGCTAAAAAAAATAGTGATTGGACAAAAAGTAAACTAACTAGTGAACAAATAGAAGAAATTAGAAAATGTCCTGAGGAATTAGAAATAGAAATTGGTGGAAAAAAAGTGTTATTATGTCATCATACAAAAGATTATAATACAGGAAAAGAAAAATATGATACTGATAAGTATGATGATGTTTTTCAAGGACATGAACATTTTGAAAGTGGTAATAAAAATATTCATACAGTTAGAGCAGTAGGTATGTGATATTCACCTAATGATTCAAAAGGTATAGCAAGTTATATTGAACTTGTAGAAAAACCTGATGGAAATGGTTATGATATTATAAAAAGAACAGTTAATTATTCATTAGAAAGATCAAAAAGAGAAATTGATGAATCTGATGCACCAAGTGAAGATAAGGAAAAGATATCTAATTGGATACGTTAATATAAAGGAGGGTTTAAAATGGAAAGTGATAAAGAAAAATTACAAAAATTGTGCGATCTTTTAAAGAAGATTGATCCCGAAGAAAAAGTTTTTAAACAAGAAACAATATTGAATAATAATAATAATAATAACAAAGAATATAAAAAAGAATTAAATAATAGTGAACAAAATATATACGAAAAAGAACATGATAAGAAATATAGTTCTAAATAATATACTTGAAGAAAAAAATAATATATAGTAAAATATAACTATATTGAAAGGAAAAAATGAAAATGGATGAAATTATTTTAGAAGCAAATGAAAAAATGGAAAAAACTATTGAAAATCTTTTAGAAAGATTTAAAACAATAAGAGCAGGTAGAGCAAATCCTGCAATATTAGACGGTGTAAAGGTAGAATATTATGGTACACCAACACCACTTAATCAATTAGCAACCGTATCTGTACCAGAAGCAAGAAGACTTCAAATTAAACCATTTGATAAATCTTGTCTCGCTAATATTGAAAAGGCTATATTTGAAGCTGATTTAGGATTAACTCCTAATAATACTGGAGAACTTATATTTATTGCTATTCCAGAACTTACTGAAGATAGAAGAAGAGAATTTGTTAAACAAGCAAAAACTCTTGCTGAAGAAGCTAAAATAGCACTTAGAAATATTAGACAAGATGCTAATAATGCAATAAAAAAAGATGAAGAAATAAATGAAGATATGGAAAAGTCTTTAATGAATGAAGTACAAGATTTAATTAATGATTTTAATAAAAAAGTAGATGAAAAATTAAAAGAAAAAGAAGAGGAATTAATGACAATATAATTCTTCTTTAGGAGAATTTATGAAAGAAAAAGTTAAAATTGTAGTAGTCTTAGTAGTAATATTATTTATATTTTTAGGAATATTCTTTATGGGGAAAAAGGTATCTTTAAATAATTATCTAAATAAAACAAATAAGTATGCAAACAAAATAAATTATACAACTGGAATAACACTTAATATAGAAAGTTTAGATAAACAATCAAAAATTGAATATACTATCGCTAGAAATAAAGATATTAAGAATATTATAATTAGTAAGTATGATGATGAAGAACTTACTAGTAGTATTAATAAATATTTAGTAAAAGAAAATGGTAAAACAAAATGTTATACAAAAGATAGTAGTTCAAATAAAGTATCTTGTGACGCTAAAGAAGATTTTAAAATTGATTATAAGAAGTTAAAGAAAAATATAATTAAAATAAAGAAAGTAGATAATGAAGTAATTAATAAGGTTAGTTATAAAAAGTATACTGTATCTATGAAAAAGAGCGATGCATATAATTTAATATATGATAAAGATGTTATTGATGAAAAAAACTTAAGTGGAACAGTAGATGTTCAAATATTAGTTGATAAATCTGCAAATTTTATTTATGAAATAGATTATGTAATCGATAATTTAAATTCAGATAGTAATAATAAAATAAAATATAGTGTACAAATAAACAATTTTGATTTTAACAATAATAATGAAATTAATTTACCTTTTTAGAAAAAAAGTGCATTTTATAGGCACTTTTTTTATTTTCTATCATAAATTAAAGTAGAGGAGTGATAAGAATGTCTAATTATAAAGAAATTGTAACTAAGGCAGTAATAGGTAAAGGTAAAAAATATTTCAAAAATAAGTATAGTGTTAAAAGTGAAGTAGTTCCAAGTACAATATTAGGTTGCTGGATAATTAATCATAAATTTAAAGGATATGTACAAGGTGATGATGTAGTAGTTGATGGTTCATTTGATATAAATATATGGTATTCATATGATAATGATACAAAAACAAATGTTATTAATGAAACAATTAAATATAATGAACTTATTAATGTTAAAACAAAACTTGATGTAGACTTTAATGATTCAGAAATTATTGTTAGAGTACTTAAACAACCAAGTTGCGGCAATGTACAAATAAATGGTAATACTATAGACTTTGATATAGAAAAAGAACTTGGTATAGAAGTTGTTGGTGATACAAAAGTTAAAATAATGGTTGAAGATGATGAAGATAAATGGGAAGTATTTGATGATAATGTAACTGATGAAACACTAGAAGAAATAGATAATGAAGTAAATGAGGACTTTTTAGAGTAAAAGTCTTTTTTTTTATTAACAATATAATTTGTAAAAAATGATAAATAAAAGTAAAGTTCTATTATGATATGAACCCCGTTTCTTGGACATGGAAACGAGGTTTTTATATGTCAAAATTA
>OLHA01000348.1_pt1 | contig 27201 bp, 22 predicted proteins | sample 1605961 | NCBI WGS metagenome assembly OLHA01 (sample SAMN03283288) | human gut metagenome | biome: human-associated habitat; material: feces | host: Homo sapiens | place: Peru | collected 2012
ACGAAGAAGGCGGGTACCACCATCGCGCCGTCAATGATTTCTGAGCTGCGGCGAAGGGTGAAGGACTACGACATCATACATATTCATCACCCTGATCCTATGGCGGCGGTGGCGCTGCTGCTTTCGGGCTACAAAGGGAGGGTGGTGCTGCATTGGCACAGCGATATCCTCTCGCAGAAGTTTCTGCTGAGATTCTACCTGCCGATCCAGAATTGGCTCATCAGAAGGGCGGACGCGATCGTCGGAACGTCACCGGTGTACCTCGCGGAATCTCCTTACCTTCAGAAGGTTCAGGACAAAGCACGTTGCATCCCGATCGGAATCGAACCTAACTGCAGCGACGAAGCCAAGGCGGCAAAAATCAGAAATGAATATTCCGGGAGACGAATTGTCTTCTCTCTCGGCCGTCTTGTTGAATATAAAGGTTTCCGCTATCTCATTGAGGCGGCTAAATACCTTGACGACAGTTACATGATACTCATCGGGGGCGGTGGCCCATTGAGGGAAGACCTTCAGAACCAGATTGATGAACTCGGACTCGGCCACCGTGTCAAGTTACTCGGCAAAGTTCTCCAAGAGGATCTTCCGTCCTATTACGGGGCGTGCGACCTGTTCTGCATGAGCAGCGTGATGAAGACCGAGGCTTTCGGAATAGTCCAGATCGAAGCCATGTCAGAAGGACGTCCGTTGATCGCCACGAAGATTCCGGCCTCTGGGGTCTCTTGGGTCAACGAGGACGGGATCTCGGGAATCAATGTGGAGCCACGTGACAGCAAGGCGATAGCCGAAGCCATAAAATCCATAACAAAGGACGAAGCCACGTGGCGGCGCTACAGCGATGGTGCCCGTCAGCGTTTCGCCAAGTACTTCACAAAAGAGAAGATGCTGGATGGATGCCTGGCTCTTTATTCAGAATTATAATACAAACAATAAAATATGAGTGGAAATATTATGCCACAGGAAAAGGAAATCACCACGGTGGTTCCCGTGGAAAAGAGTAGAATGGACGCCTTGAACGAAAACCTTAAAAGAATCTTCGACTTCACCGCCAGTTGCGGTGGGATGGTGGTTTTCTCACCGTTGTACCTTGCGATCTACATCGCGATCAAATGCGAAAGCAAAGGCCCTGCGATATTCAGGCAGGAAAGGATCGGACGCGGAGGCAAAGCGTTCACACTGTATAAGTTTCGGTCGATGAAGGTCACATCTGAGTCGGACGGGAAGCCAGCGTTGTGCCAATATGGTGACGCGAGACTCACAAAAGTCGGCAAGTTCATCCGGGAGCATCATCTGGACGAGTTGCCGCAACTGTGGAACGTCGCCAAGGGCGACATGAGTTTCGTCGGACCGAGACCGGAACGGCAGTACTACATCGACAAGATTATGGAGGTAAATCCGGAGTACGAGCGGCTTTACGAGCTTCGCCCAGGGTTGTTCTCATACGCGACCCTGCACAACGGCTACACCGACACGTTGGAGAAAATGCTGAAAAGGCTCGAATACGACCTTGAGTATCTTGAGAACCGTACCATGGCGATGGACACAAAGATCATCTTCCAGACGGTCTGGTCCATCCTCAGCGGTAAGAAATTCTAAATTTTTGAATATGAAACTGAACCCTTCATTGCAGCTCCGGAGGATCGGGAGCAAGTGGATGATCGTCAAGGCGGTGGATGGCGAGGTCAACATGACGGACGTGATCAGCCTGAACGAGACGGCGGCGCGGTTGTGGGAACGGTTCCTCGGGCGGGAGTTCACTGAGGATGAGATGGCGGAATGGATTTGTGGGGAATATGACGTCGAGCTTTCGGTGGCCAAGAACGATGTCCACAACCTTCTGAACAGATGGAAAGAGTACGGAATGCTTTCATAGGGTTGTTGAGGGCCGGACTGTGGGAAAGAGATCCTGTGGAGGAGGGGTTCCCGCGACTGACTGATGGGCAATGGAAAGAGGTTTTCGGGCTGTCGGGAAGACAGACTGTCACCGGAATTGTCTTTGACGGAATATGCCGGCTTCCGGATGACTTGCAGCCTTCACCGAATATTTTCGCACGATGGGTGGCGACTGTGGATCGGGTTGAAAGGAACAATAAGCGGATGGACGTGGTGCTTAAAGATCTGATCAAAGTGTTCGTTGACAATGGATTGTGCCCTGTGCTTCAGAAAGGTCAGGGAGTGGCGGACATGTACCCGGAGCCGTTGCATCGGGAATGCGGGGACATTGATCTTTACTTTTCGGAGGGTATGTCGCTTCGACAGGCTCAGCGACCGGAAAAAACGGAAAACGACAAGGCCGTGGAACTGGTCAAGAGCCATGGCGCTAAGGTAGAGAACATGCCGGACGGGAGCCAGAATTACGAATGGCAAGGCATTGAGATAGAGCAGCATCCTACGATTGTGGATCTCTGCTCGCCGAGTACGGGGAAATGGATCAAGGAACTTGATGAGGATCCGGGATTCATTCCGTCACCTCTGGCGGATGGACTGCGGGTCCCTTCTCCTGAGCTGAACGCTCTGCTGCTGAACACGCATATTCTTAAACATGCGCTCGGAAAAGGGATTGGGCTGCGGCAGATGTGCGATCTGGCGATGGTGTACCACCGAATCAGTGGCGAAACAAGGCGGGGGGAACTTGGCGAACGAATATTCAGTCTCTACCGTAGGGCCGGGATCCTGAAGTGGAGTCGGCTGCTGCATTCCTTTCTTGTGGATATCATAGGACTGCCTGCAGAGGAACTGCCATATTCAGAGAAGATTGTGCCGATTGAGCCGCTTCTTAGGATTGTGGAGGAAGGGGGAAATTTCGGGCAGCATCGGAGCGGTGTTGTGACAGAAAGTGTCCTTAAACGGAAATTGAACACGGCCTGGATGTTCGTCAGGCGTGCGGGATTTTCCTTGAGGTTCGCCCCTCGGGAGGCGTTCTGGACATTTGTGGAATTGGCCAAAGGGCAGTTCAAGATTCAGTAATTGTAATCCTTATAAAAAGATGAGCGGAGAACGCATATATTCATACAAAGTGGCTGAGTTGACGTTTATGGTGGCCGCGCCGGAGTGTTATGACATTGAGGAATTGCTGCCGTCGTTCGCTGCGTTTCGGGTGGCGGATGTCGCTTCGGCGCTTCGGCAGGCTCGGCGGCCGGATAAAGTGGCCTTGGAGGATGAACCGGAAATGTTGTTCCGCTTCACCCTTCAGTACGAGGCGATCGAGGTTCCGGCAGGCGCTGTAATGGTCGAGGAGGACGACAACGACATGGGGCACACCAGGCTCGGCAAAACATTGGACGGAAGCTACTATCTGGAGCTCGGGTACCATGACAGAGGGCTGTCTGGAAAAAGCCATGACGGAATATTCATCGCCACTCCTGATTTTTCCAGGATTTCAGCCAGCATCGCCACTGAATCACCCGACTGCGGCTCCATCCTCACCTCAATGCTGCGAATAGCCTTCGCGCAGGCGGTCATCCTGCGGGACGGAATCTCCATTCATGCCTCGGCGGTCGCCGCGGACGGGAAAGCCTTCCTCTTCTTGGGCAAGAGCGGCACCGGCAAAAGCACCCACGCGAGAATGTGGCTCAGGAATATTCAGGGATCACATCTGCTCAACGATGACAACCCCGCGATCCGCCTCATTGACGGTAAGCCGGTCGCGTTCGGGACACCATGGAGCGGCAAGACCCCTTGCTACCGCAATGAATCATGTCCGGTCGGAGGCATAGTGAGACTCGTCCAGAGCGACGCTGACATATTCATGCAAAAGAAGGATGTCGCGGCGTTTGTCGCGCTTCTTCCGAGCTGCTCGGTCGTGCACAGCGACTCGGCCTTGCAGGCACGGCTTTGCGACACCATCGCGAAAATCATCGAACTGGTCCCTGTCGGGGAACTTAAATGTCTGCCTGACAATGAATCAGCCATTATATGCTATAATAATTTCAAATCACTTATAAAATGAAAAACAGAATTTTGTTTCTGATTCTCTTCGCGTTAGCCCTTGTGTCATGCGGCTCCGCGAAGAAGTACGTCTATCTCAACGACATGACTCCTGGGCAGGATTATCCTTTCGATGCCGCCCACGAGGCTGTGATCCAGGCCAACGACAGGCTCAGCATCTCCGTGAGCTGCAAACAGCCGGAACTGGCAATCCCTTTCAACATCCAGAGCGGATCCTTCAGGGTTTCCTCGGACGGGACAGCCTCGTCCTCATCCGTACCGGACGAGAAAGGCTACAAGGTTGACGCCAAGGGCAACATCGAGTTCCCTATTCTCGGAACGCTTCATCTGGAGGGGCTTACGCTCAGCCAGGCCTCCGAAAGGATCAAGAATCAGATCATCGAAGGCGACTACATCAAGTCACCTCTCGTGAACATCGAGTTCCTGAACTTCAAGTACACGGTCTGGGGCGCGGTGGCGCAGAACGGCACGTTCACAGTGGGGAACGGACGCATCACATTGCTTGAGGCGTTGGCGAACGCGGGCGACCTGACCAACAAGGCCAGGCTCGACAGGGTGGCCGTCATCCGCGAGGTGGACGGTGACAAGCGGATATACTTCCACGACATCCGCAACAGTGATATCCTCCAGTCTCCGTGCTTCTTCCTCCAGCAGAACGACATCATCTACGTGCAGCCTAAGTACGGCAAGAAGGACAGGGAGGACAGAGGCATCCAGATCGGAACGCTCCTGCTGTCCGCGGTCACGTCGATCAGCTCCGTCATCTGGGCGACCTCGTCAATCGTAAACAGCGGCAAATAGCCAAAACAATCTTCAATCAAGCGATATGCAGACTAACAGCACCAACGGAAGAAACGACCAGGACGTCAACATCATCGACATCCTCATGTTTCTCCTTTCCAAATGGAAATGGTTCGTCATTTCCATCATTGTGTTCGGAGGGCTGGCCTGGTTCCAGTACGCCAGAACCCCGAAGACATATTTCCGCTCAGCCACGGTAATCATCAAGGACCCGTCCAACAAGATCTCCTCGGCCGGACTTGACCGCTACGACAACTACATCAACAAGGTCAACGTGGCGAACGAGATCCTCCAGTTCCGTTCCAAGAAACTGATGCGGGATGTGGTCAGCCGCGTGTCGGCCGACATCGACTATAAGGTCAAGGAGGGGCTCCAGATGACGGAGCTCTACAAGAAGTCTCCTGTCTCTGTTCGCTTCCTCGAGACCACGCCTGAAATGCACCTGAATATGGTCGTGACCCCGCTGGACAGCAGCAAGGTGATGGTCTCCGACTTCGGATCCGATGAGAGCGACAAGAAGTGGACGGTGCCGATGAAGGACACCGTCAACATCGAAGGCGTCAAACTTGTCGTCGCGCCGACCAACTACTACACGGATTCATGGAAAGGCGAGCATATTCACATCACAAAGAATCCTATGTCATCGGTTGTGGGCTACTTCATCTCCAGCCTCGGCATAAGACAGGAAGAGGATGAGGCATCAATACTCACCCTCTCCCTGAAGGATCGTTCCGCGGCTAGGGCCGAGGATGTTTTGAATATGTTGATTTCGGTCTATAACGAGGAGGCCATCAACGACAAGAACCAGGTGGCCATCAACACCGCCGAGTTCATCAACGAGCGACTCATCATCATCGAGAGCGAGCTCGGAGGCGTGGAGTCGCACCTTGAATCCTTCAAGCGCGAGAACCGGATCGTGGACATCGCGACGACAGCCGGGATGTATGTCGGTGAGTCCCAGAAGTACAACACAAACGTGATGGAGCTTGAGACCCAGCTCCGTCTGGCCACCTACATCAAGGACTACCTCACGGATCCGACAAGGGAGATCGACCTGATCCCCGCCAACACGGGCATCAGCGACATGAACATCGAGAGCCAGATCGCCCAGTACAACACCATCAAGCTCCGCCGTGACAAGCTCATCGAGGACAGCAGCGAGAAGAACCCGGTTGTCGAAGAACTGAACACCTCCCTGCGCGCGATGAAGCAGTCCATCATCAGGGCTGTGGACAACATGATCGTCAGCATCAACGTACGTCGCAACGACGCGCAGTCACGTGAGTCCCAGGCTCAGTCAAGAGTGTCTTCCATCCCGACCAAGGAACGCCAGATGCTCTCCATCGAGCGTCAGCAGAAGATCAAGGAATCGCTTTACCTCTTCCTTCTGAACAAACGTGAGGAAAACGCCCTCTCCCAGGCGATGGTGGACAACAACGCAAGGGTGATCGACGGGGCCTCCGGACCAAACGCGCCGATCGCTCCGAACAGGAACAAGATCATGCTGCTCGGTCTGTTGCTCGGGCTCGCGTTCCCGGGAGTGATATTCTTGATGATTATGTTCTTGGACACGAGAATCCGGACCAAGAAAGACATTCAGGGAAAAGTCACCGCACCGTTCCTCGGAGTCATCCCTGAACAGGACAAAGAGAACGAGAATCTTATCTCAGAGGCGTTCAAGATAGTGCGGACTAACATGTCGTTCCTCTCCAGAAAGGACAGGAAGATCCAGGTGATAATGTGCACCTCGTTCAGTTCCGGAGACGGAAAGACATTCGTCTCGCTGAACCTTGCGAACAGTTTTATCTCGGCTAGAAAAAAGGTGGTTCTTGTCGATCTGGACATCCGTAAGGGTATCTTGACGGCGCACTTCTCCAAGCATTCGCACCATCACGCCCAAGGAGTCACCAACTACCTGGCGGACACCGACCTCCGGCTTGACGACATCATCTCAAGCGACACCGGAGTCGAGGGGCTTGACCTGATTCCAACCGGCTCGATCGCCCCTAATCACGCCGAGCTCTTGATGGACGAAAGGCTCGACGAGATGTTCAAGGAACTCCGGAACCGCTACGATGTGATCATCACGGACTCGGTTCCTGTAGGGCTTGTGGCTGACGCGACCATCGCCAACAGGGTAGCGGACCTGACTCTGTTCGTGGTGAGGGCCGGTCGTCTTGACCGCCGCCAACTCCCTGACATCGAGGCGATGTACCAGGAGCGCAAGCTTACAAATATGTCCCTGCTTCTCAACGGAGCCGATTTCCATCACCACGGTTATGGCTATGGTTACGGGTACGGTTATGGCTATGGATACGGCTACGGTTACGGCTATGGCTACGTTGATGGCAAGAAAAAGAAAAGACAGACACGTAAATAAACGATTTAATCACTGAATATCAAAAATTTCCTCAAATTTTTCTTGCATATTTTTTGTTAAAGGGGTACATTAACAAAAATCGAGGACAATTTTTATTTGGGCTATCGTGAGGCCTTCAGGCGGCTCCAGAAGGATTTCCGGCCGGCGGAAGCCTCTTGCCCGGATTGGTTGAGGTAATATTCACGGAACGTCAGGCCTTCGGAGACTATCTGGTAGATCACGCCCCAGTCGGGGAGTCCGCCAAGGTTGCGGTCATCGATGAACAGGTCGGCCTTCAGCTTGCGGGGAGCGGTCGGGTGCTCCTCTCCTTCGTAATATTCCTCGGGATGATTGCTGTTGACGGCGTAGAAGTCCACACCTCGTTCGTGACACCAGTCCACCGCTTCCTTCAGCAGTCTGCCTTCCCTTACCGACCAGAGTATGAGGGTATGATGGTCGGCCAGAAAGCGTTTGAGAGTGTCTGTGGCGAACGGTATCTCCTTGCCTATTTTCGGGTACTTGTGCTCCACAATGGTGCCGTCAAAGTCAACAGCGATGATCATCTTTTGTGATATTCTTATGTTTTTGAGAAAATCTTGGAGTTTGGCACTCGTTTCAATAGGTTGAGTGTCAAATCGTTAGGTGTCGGGTTGGCGGAATGGCATTCTTCAGTCTGTCTTGTAGGCCACCTTGGCCGTGCCAACTGTTATAAAATGCAAATTTAACTAATCCCGTCCTAAAAGACAAATAAATTGGTTTAAATTGTCGGAAAATCTACATGAAGCCTTGCGGGCGGCCGTGTTATTCAATAGGGACAACCAGGTCGGGATGAACGGAGACCAGCGCGACCGCGACTATGCCTTGGATCTCGATGACAACTTTCTTCGCCCGCGAGCCTTTGACTTTGACAAAGACACCCTCACACCCCTCGAACATGCCTCCTGTGATTCTGACTTTCTGTGCCTTGGTGAAATTGATTTCGGAAGGGCCGAAGAAACGTAGGGTCTCATCGTAAGTTCCTGTCACGGCGATGAACTGGCGCATCTGTTTCTCCGGAACCGTGATTTTCTTTCCAAGCCTTTGATCCATCATGTATTGCAACAGGGGAACGCAGGTCGGTTTCTTCAACTCCTGGATTCTTGACGCGGTCGTGCGGACGAATATGATGTTGTGAATCACGGGGACGAGGCGTTTCCGGCCTGTCCTGGCTGACTTCTCGTACTTCATCGGGATGAAGTTCTCCACGCCTCTTTCATCCAGAAGTCTTTTGGCTTCCAGCTCACGGTGGTAGGTCACGCGCATCGCGAACCACTCTATTTCCTCGTATTGGATGCCGCTTTGCATTGTCCTTTCTCCTTGGCGGACTCTTGGCCGCCGTGCCGCAAATTTAGACAATTGAGATGTGAAATCCAACAAGGACTGGAATCCTTTGTCGTGAGGATTGATTCCGTTGTGGCAATTGGATTTTTTTGCTAAATTTGAAAATTCGTGGCTATGAGGGTATGGCCGCGGATATGAAAGTTTAGGACAACTGTTTTTAACACTAAGGTTATGGCTTACAAAATTATTGACATCCAGGGTGTTGGCCCTCAGTTCGCCGAGCTTCTTGAGGCCGCCGGGGTGGACACCGTTAAGGAATTCGGTCACAGAGTCGCCGCGAACCTCGTCGCCAAGATGCAGGAAGTCAACGAGCAGAAGCATCTCACGAAGGTCGTGCCTACCGAGGAGCAGGTCCAGGCCATGATCGACCAGGCCAAGGAACTCCCTGGCGTTGTGACCTATTAATATATTCTTGATCCCTCATGCCAAAGACAATAAGAAAGAACTTCCCTGTGCAGGGAATGGGATGCGCGGCATGCGTGGCTCGCGTCCAGGGTACGATAAGGAGCCAGAAAGGTGTGTCGGACTGCAATGTCAGCCTGGCCTCCAATTCGGCTCAGGTGGACTATGACCCTAAGGTCATCACCGCGGCTGACATCCGCAAGGCGGTCCAGGATGCCGGCTACGACCTCATCATCGTGAATGACGGTGAGTCGGATGAGGACGCCGAGGACGAGGCCGACCGGCTAAGGGAGGACTATTATCGGAGCCTCAAGGCCGATGCCTCCGCGGCCATATTCCTGTCCCTTTTGATAATGTCGCTTGGGATGGGGTTCAAGGATTTCCCTTTCAAGGGGTATGTACTTTTGGCGCTGACGACTCCCGTGCTTTTTTGGTGCGGGAGACGTTTCATCGTGACAGCCTGGAAGCAGGCGCGCCACTTCAGCGCCGGGATGGACACTCTGGTGGCTCTTTCGACTCTGATTTCGTACTTTTTCAGTCTGTTCAATCTGCTTTTCCCTCAGGTGTGGACTTCGAGAGGGTTGACTCCGCATCTTTATTTCGAGTCGTCATCGATGATCGTCGCTTTCATCCTTTTGGGAAGGGTGCTTGAGGAAAAGGCGAAGCGTGGCACCACGGCATCGATCCGGGAACTGATCGGCTTGCAGCCTAAGTCTGTTGACCTGAGTCCGGGAGATGAGTTTACGGTGCGTCCGGGAGACCGGATTCCAGCTGACGGAATCGTAGTCAGAGGAGAGTCTTACGTGGATGAGTCCATGCTGACCGGCGAGCCTGTGCCTAACCGTAAGTCAAAGGGGGACAAGATTTTCGCCGGGACCATAAACCAGAAAGGCTCGTTCGAGGCCAAGGCCGAGAAGGTCGGCAGGGACACGATGCTCTCGTCGATCATTGCGATGGTGCGTGACGCGCAGGGAAGCAAGGCCAGGATTCAGGAGACCGTGGACAAGGTGGCTGCTGTCTTTGTGCCGGTGATCATAGCGGTCTCAGTGGTCACTTTGCTTTGCTGGATTCTGCTCGACCCTGCCGACGGGCTGACCAGAGGGTTGATGGCCATGGTCATGGTGCTTGTGATAGCCTGTCCGTGCTCGCTCGGTCTGGCGACTCCGACGGCTCTTACGGTGGGCATCGGAACCGGAGCGAGACACGGGATTCTCATCAAGGACGCGGACTCTCTTCAAGTCGCGGAAAAGATTGACACCGTGGTGCTTGACAAGACCGGCACAATCACCGAAGGACACCCGAAGGTCGTGGCTGAGCGATGGCTGGAGCATGGTGATGAAGGAATATTGCTGGCTATGGAACTTCGCTCGGAGCATCCTCTCGCCGCTGCGGTCGTGGCGCACCTTCATTCAATGAATATGTCTGTGCAAGCCGCTGCTTTGGACAGTTTCGAGGCGGTTCCTGGCGCGGGAATCAAAGCGATGTCGGGGGCAATGAATATTTTGCCGGGAAGCCGGTGAATATGTCCACAGGGGCTTCGGCTTGGGTTGCCGATGGCTGCACTGTGATCTCTTTCAGCACCGGCGACCGCACGCTGGCCGAGTTTGCCATTACGGATGAGGTGAAGGAATCTTCTGCCGAGGCTGTGGCCAGGCTTCGCTGTCTTGGTGTTGAGACCGTGATGCTTACCGGTGACAATGAGGCTTCAGCCCGTAAGGTGGCCGGCAAGGTTGGCATCGGGCGTGTCGAGGCTGGGATGCTGCCGGGGGACAAGGCTATATTCATAAAGCGTCTTCAGGAGAGGGGGCATCGGGTGGCGATGGTCGGTGACGGGATCAATGACAGCGCCGCGCTTGCCCAGGCTGATCTCGGTGTGGCGATGGGGCGGGGGAGTGACATCGCTATTGACACTGCGATGGTGACGGTCGTTTCTTCCGATCTGATGAAACTTCCTCAGGTGATCGCCCTTTCCCGCCGTACCGTCAAGGTCATACGGCAGAATCTTTTCTGGGCTTTCTTCTACAATGTCCTGGCCGTGCCTGTCGCCGCCGGCGTTCTCTATCCGGTCAACGGTTTCCTCCTGAACCCGATGGTCGCCGCCGCCTGCATGGCCCTCAGCTCCGTCTGCGTGGTCACCAACTCCCTCCGCCTCCGGCGTTTCGCTGACAAATAGTCTTTTCCGGTCACTTCGGCACTTCGCTCACTGAGCCTGTCGAAGTGACCGAAATGCCCTGTCGCTGAACTGCCTTTACTGGTCACTGAACTTTTCGGAGTGAGCTTCTGTAAGAGATGTCGCCAAACAATTTCTCCCTCCCGAATTTTGCACGTTACCAAAATTACGGGAGGGAGAATTGCTTTGGCCTGTAAAGATTACAGAGTTAAGTACGTGCTATATTTGGAAATCATATACTTGCTGACTGTCGTTCTCCTTATCGCACCTGGAACGCCAACTCGCTGGCTGTCAGATGGATGATGTTTCAGGTGCGCGTGGCTTTTCGCACCTGGAAGTCCGGAACACCAACAGGACGCTCTGTACTGAGGCATAAGCCTGAAATTATTTCACATAAGAAACTCCGACATATCCTTGCCGGCGAGGAGGCCGTCACGGATCTCGGTGGAGGAGATGTCCACTATGGGAGCGTCTATGACCTCTATGTTGTAGGAGCGGAGGAGGGTTTCCTCAAGGCTTCTCATTCCGTCTGGGACAATCTCTTCGGAATCAAGGACATAGGGTGCGGGGAAATCCTTGCACTCCTCGATCAGCTGACGCTTGATGCTGTCCACGTCGTAGCCTTTGCGCGGATAGACAGTCACACCATATTCAGAAAGAATTCTCGGAAAATCTCTCCAGCGGCGGATGCTCTGAAGGTTGTCGGCGCCGATGACAAGCGTGAAGTCGTTGTCCGGCTCCCGCTGCTTGAGCGCGTCAAGAGTCCTGATCGTGTAGTGCGGCGGATCCATCCTGAGCTCGATATCGTCCACCCAGACGTGCAGCTCAGGGTGACGCTTGACGGCGGCCACGGCAGCCTCGTAGCGGCTCTCGCCGGATTCGGCGCTGATTGAATCCTTCAGAGGGTTCTTCGGGGACACAACGAGATACACCCAGTCATATTCCTTCTCCCTGGTAAGGTACTCCATTATGGCCTGATGACCGATGTGCAGGGGATTGAAAGACCCCGAGTAGACGGCTATCTTCACGGATTCCTTAGATGAATGTTGAGTAGTTCAGCTTTCCATCGTCAAGAAAGTCCTCGACAACCTTTTCCACCTCGGCGAACGCGGTCTTTAGGTCATCGTTGACAAGCACATAGTCGAATTTCGGAGCGTAGGTCATCTCCTCGGCCGCCTTGGCGACACGCTCCTCGATGGCCTCCGGGGAGTCGGTTCCTCTTTTGACGAGCCTTTCCCTTAGAGCCTCCACGGACGGAGCCTGGACGAATATGGACAGAGCCTTGTCTCCGAAATATTTCTTGAGATTGACTCCTCCCTTCACATCGACATCGAATATGATGACGTGGCCGGCCGCCCATATTCTTTCGACCTCAGACTTGAGAGTCCCGTAGAAATGATCCTCGTAAACTTCCTCATATTCAACGAAAGAGTCCTTGGCGATCAGCTCGCGGAACTTCTCCGGGGTGACGAAGTGATATTCCTTGCCGTCCCGCTCGGCGCCGCGCGGAGCCCTTGAGGTGGCGGAGATCGAGAACTCCATCTGATCCTTGTATATTCCAAGAATATGGTTGACTATCGTGCTTTTGCCGGACCCCGACGGGGCGGAGAAGATCAATACTCTGTTGCTCATTTGATTTATGAATATTTTCGTGTGTCTGCAAAGGTATCATTTTTTGCGGAAAGTTCAGAATCTTCTGTGAAAATGTGAGGAAATATGCCCGTAATTCTCTCAACCAACGGCCGTACCGGGTGGTTAAACGTTTTAGTAAAATAATTGATTATTAAAAAATTATGTTTATATTAGCCCCCGCTTTGGTAAGTGGCGAACAATAAGTTGCTACCGGGCAAGATGTTGTTTGTATTTCTTGAACAACTTTTTAAGTGAAGATTTATATACGATTGACAGGTATGTATAGTAGATGTTTGACCACTGTCCTTTCGGCTTTGCTGGCGTTTTCCGCTTGGGAGATGCCGACGCTTTGCGGTGGCGGAGACGCTCTCGCGCGGACGCAGGACCCGCAGGGGAGACTTGTGAAAGGAACCGTCACCTCGAATGACGGCGAGCCTCTGGCCGGGGCTTTTGTCTATGTGAAGAACTCAAAACTGGGTGTGAACACCGATCTTGACGGGCATTACGAGATAGCGGCCCCGGCGGAGGGGAAAAGCTATGTGCTTGTCTTCCAGTTTCTTGGTATGACCACCAAAGAGTTTACGGTCTCCGGGCCGAAGACCTTGAATGTCAGCCTTATGGACGATTCAAGCCTTGAGGAGGCCGTCATAGTCGGAGCCTACGGTGTCAAGCAGAAAAAGGAGGATATGATCGGCAGCGCCTTTCAGGTCAACGCCGACGCTCTCAAGGACAAGCCTAAGGCCAGGATTGACAATATCCTGAACGGACTTGTGCCGGGACTCCTTGTGGAGAGTAATACGGACGCCGCCGGCTCGACAAGAGGTCGTCTTAATGTAAGGGTCCGCGGCAACGCCTCGCTGTCGGCTTCCAACGAGCCGCTGTGGATAATTGACGGCGTGCCTACCTACACGGGTGGAAGAAACAACCTGATGCCTGGAATGTCCACCTCTGTCTCACCTCTTTCATTGATCGATCCCAACGACATCGAGAGCATAACCGTCCTCAAGGACGCGGACCAGACCACGATTTACGGAGCCAACGGCGCGAACGGAGTCATCCTCGTCACGACCAAGAGGGGAGTGGCCGGGAATATGCCGCTGAAGGTCTCGGCTACAGTCAATTATGGAGTGGCCGCTCCTGACAAAAGCACGATGGTCAAGGTGATGAACGCCTCGCAGTACCTTGAGGTGGCGAAGGAAGCGTGGGTCAACGGCGGCAACAAGATGTCCGACTTCCCTTACCAGGACAACGACTACAACTCCTACAGCACCACCTCGACCGATTGGTTCAATGAATATATAGGGTTGGGTTCGACGCTTTACGCCTCTCTGTCCCTCTCGACCGGAACAAAGAAGGCCAAGACCTACGTCTCAGGGTCGTATTACCGCAACGAGAACACTGTCAAGACCGACGAGTCCCAAAGGTTCTATCTCAGGATGAATCAGGACTATGACCTCACCGAGCGCCTGAAAATGGGCGTGTCGCTGATGGCGACCTACAACAACGATGATCTTTTCCCTCTCAGCTATGAGTATCTGGAAAACCTTCCGATCTTCTCTCCGTACCTGGAGGACGGCAAGACCTACAGGCTTTACAACAAGATCTGGAGCGACACGGGCAAGGATTTCATAATGAAGAAGTTCCTCGGCAACAAGCTGCCGAACAGGGAGTACAACGACAACATCCAGAACTCCCTGAAGACCATCGGCAACTTCAAGCTGGACTGGACCATCATCGACGGCCTCAAGTTATCAAGCGTGTTCGGGGTCGAGTACCAGCACCATCACGGAAGTCTGTACTATTCCCGTCAGACATTGGCCGGGATGCTGGACGGCAAGCCTGTCGGAGAGTCCCGCAGGGAGGACGCCACCTATTTCAACTGGACAAACACCAACAAACTGGACTTCTCCAAGAAGTTCGGAAGGCACTCCGTAGGCGTTTACGCGGGTCTTGAACTTCATCATTCCGGCTACAACACCGCCTACGCCTCCGGTTCGGGCTTTATGAACGACCACATCAAGGAGATCAGTTATGCCGAGAAGGACACTCGTACCGGCGGCAGCTCGGCCTCGGTCTCAAGGACGATGTCCTATTTCGCGAGGGGAACATATTCCTACGACTCACGGTATTATATTTCCGCCAACTTCCGCCGTGACGGCAACTCGTCTTTCGGCAAGTACAAGAGATGGGCGCAGTTCTGGTCGGTAGGCGCTTCCTGGAACATCCACAAGGAGGCGTTCTACGATGTGGACTGGCTGAAGGTGATGAAACTCAAGGCTACCTATGGCACGTCCGGGAACTCCAGGATCGACACCTCGGTCGCCGCGGGGTCATATTCCTACGATGATTCCTATTCCTACATCGGTGTGACCGGAGCCACGCTTTCCACCGTGCCGAATCCGGGTCTTTCCTGGGAGACGACCAGAATGATCAATCTCGGTCTGGACGCCCAGATCGGCAGGGTGCTGGATGTAGAGGTCGAGTACTACAACAATGTCACGAAGGATCTCCTCAGCAGGATCTATGTCTCCAGGACAATCTCGGACGACAGGATCTACGCCAACGTCGGGCGGATTAGGAACTCCGGATTCGAGGTCAACCTTACCAGCCACAACATCGCCCGCAAGGATTTCGAGTGGAACACGACGCTCAACTTCTCGCACAACTCCAACAAGATCCTTGAATTGTACAACGGCATCCAGACCGGGTTCACCAACAGTGTCTGGAAGGAAGGCTATGACTCAAACACTTGGTACCTTGTGCGTTGGGCTGGTGTCGATCCTGCGGACGGAATGCCGATGTGGTACGACAAGGATGGGAATCTGACAAAGACATATTCCACAGACGACCGTGTGGCGGACAAGAGCGCGACACCGATCGGTTTCGGAGGGTTGATCAATAATCTCACGTACGGGAACTGGTCGCTATCGTTCCAGATCAACTATGTGATCGGAGGGTATTCACTTCCGACGTATGCCTCAAGGTTCATCAAGGATGGCTACGACATCACCTCCGGCAACCAGGCTGTCGAGGTCTATTACTACCGTTGGACGACTCCAGGCGAGGCTTCCCGGTACCCGATCGCGTCGCAGAAGACAACCAGTTCGGCAAGGTACTCGACAAGGTTCCTCTACAGCAAGACGAACTTCAACCTGAGCAATCTCACCTTGTCCTACAGGTTGCCCAAGCCGGTGATCTCCAAACTGAAAGTGGAGGGGGCGACCGCCACGCTGATCTGCGACAACCTCTATCTTTTCACTCCGGGCCAGAGCCGGAAGTACAACTCGTACAAGACCCTCAGCAACGGCTACCCTGTGACCAGGACCATCACCCTTGGCCTTAACGTTTCATTCTGATGACAGCACTATGATGAAGACAATATATTCAAAGATAATGACTTTGGCCGCCGTGGCCACGCTTTCGGCCTCCTGCGGCTTCCTTGAGGTGGAGCAGGTGGGCAAGAGCGACATTGACACCTATTTCTCGGAAGTCTCGGCTCTCCAGCCGGCCCTGAACGGATGCTACCACCTGTTATATTCATTCTACGACAGGGAGATGCTGGCCTATCCGGAGGTCACCGGCGACCTTGTGGATCTTTCCTCCAACAACGCGACCTGGACGAACCAGTACAATTTCATCTCCACCTATCTTGAGGAGACGACGGCTGTGGGTTACATCTGGAAACTGGGATATTCAGTCATCCAGAACGTTAACTACATCATCACCTACGCTCCGGACCTGAGGGAAAAGAACCCTGACAGCGCATCCGTGATCGACAACATCCTGGCCCAGGCCTATTTCCTGCGCGCCCTGACGCACCTGGACATCTGCCTCACCTATGCCCAGAACTACACGTACACATCTGATGCGTCGCACCTCGGTGTCCCGGTGATGACCAGCATTCCGGTCGTGACCGACAAGATGAGGCGAAGCACGGTGCGGGAGGTATATTCCCAGATCATAGCCGATCTGGAAAAGGCTCTCTCGACATTCACGGCGGACTATTCTTTCAATGAATATTTTGCCTCTCCGGCCGCCTGCAAGGCTCTTCTGGCCCGCGTCTATCTCTATATGAATGAATATTCCAGGGCCGCCTCCCTGTCCGCCGAAGTGATGAAGGAGTTCCCTCTGACAGCGCGCGAGAAGTACAGGAATATGTTCGTGAACGTGGCGACGCGGGGAGGGGAGTCCATTCTCCGGCTCAATGGGTACGATCAGTCGGATTTCATCAGCGACCTTTACTATTACGAGAGTCCGTCCGCAAGGCCTTCCGCCAAGTTGAAGGAACTCTTCACCGATGAGCGTGACGTTCGTCTTACGCTGTTCCGCCACACCGCGAACAGCGGTCAGACCGGCCAGGCGGTGGACTATGATAACGTCTGTATGAAGTTTTATTGCACCGACGAGACGACCAACAAACTGGACAGGCACTTCGATCCGTTCATCCTGAGGTCGTCGGAGATGTACTTGATCAACGCCGAGGCGAATTACGAACTTGGCAACACATTTGTGGCTGCCGATGACATCAAGGCCTTGGAGGCCAGGGCTTTGGGCGTGGATGCCTCTGAGGTTGTGATTGACTTGGCCTCTTTGGAACTGACCATCCAGAATGAGAGGATGAAGGAACTTTGCTTCGAGGGGCACCGCCTTTTCGACATCACCCGCCGTCACGAGAATCTCAGCCGCTCCCGCAACTCGACCTCATCCGTCTTGTTCCTGAAATATCCTGACTACCGTTTTGTCCTCCCGATTCCGTACCTGGAGCTTGAGTCCAATCCGGAGATGGAACAGAATCCTTCATCTAATTGATGGTTAATATATTGACAATGAATATGAAAAAGAATATATTGCTGATGGCTTTGTCAGCCGTTCTGGCTGTTTCCTGCACGAAGGAACTGCCGCTTTATGACACTCCGTTCTTCAGCATCGCCACCCAGGACGGCGCTTCGACCGCCGTTGTCGGCTCGTATGTCGAGAATGTCAACACTTATTATGTCACGATGAGTTCCGTCTCCCGTGGCGATAACGCTGTCGTTGATTTCACGGTCACTCCTGGTGCAGGGCTTAAGGAAGGCGTTGACTATGAGATCGTCACCCAAGGCTCGTCGCTGACATTCCTGCCGGGAATCTACAGGATGCCGATCCGTGTCCGTTGGAAGGAGCATTCGCTGGACGATTCCGCCGACAACACCCTGACCATCGCCCTGACCGGAGGGACGGACGGTTTCTGTCTCGGAATGCCTGGACCAGATGCCAAGTTCAGCAGACTGGTCATCACAAAGAAGAATCTTTACAATTAATTATTAATGGTTTTATCGTTATGAAAACTGCTAAATTTCTGTGCGCCGCGGCTATTGCCGCTTTGACAGCGCTTGTCTCCTGCAAAAAGGAGAATGAGGATCCCGTTATCGTGCCTGATCCTGAACTGACATCCTTCAAGTTTGAACTCGCCAACAATCCGGAGGCGATCAGCTCTGACATCGAGGGTGTGATCTCCGGTGACGCCGTCACGGTGTCTATGATGAAGGCCGCTGACAAGTCCAGACTTGTCGCCACATTCACGGCCAATGAGGGCGATGTTGTCAAGGTTGGTGATGTCGTGCAGGTCAGCGGAAAGACCGTCAATGACTTCACCAATCCTGTGGATTACATCGTCACTAACAGCGACGGCGGCAAGAGTGCTCTCTACTCCGTTTCCATCACGAGCGTGAACGGAAAGTTGGAGCCGCTTGTGACATATTCATCACTGCCTCTTTATTCTGGCGCTGTGCTTCGTGTCAATCCTGTTGATAAGGCTCCGTACATTGGATTCAAGGAAAGAGAGGTCAAGGATTCTGAGTCAGTATCCGCTGAGAAGATGACCGTTGTCAAGTATGTTGATGGTGCTTGGAGCACTGTGGGAAGCGCTGGATTCAGCAAGAATGTGAACAGTTCCCACTATGACTTTGACATCACGAAAGAAGGTACTCCGTATGTGGCTTATGCTAATGCTGAGGTTTCCCCTAAGAATGCCCAGGTAATGAAATATGATGGCGGTTGGAAAGTTGTGGGAGAAGAAAACACAAGCGATATGCTTTCAAATTATGTCGGTCTTGCGGCATTCTCTGACAATAACATTGTCGTGACGCAAATTAACGGTAACGCTAAGAGCACATTCTCTAATCGTACCTTGGTGGCGTCTGTGTTCAATGGATCTTGGAACAATCAGGAAACCAATCTGGCCAAGACCCAGGTTTATGCCAAGGCTTCCTGCAAGGCTGGAGAGACTGCTTATGTGCTCGCCATACGCCGAGGAAAATCGGACGGCGTGAACTATGGTCATGATGTCTTGGCCTATAATGGTGGCAATTGGTCCTCCTTACGCTCAAATTATGTGAGGGAAGGCGCTACACAGACAGGCACCTACGTCTATGATATCACGGCAGCTGAGGATGGATCTGTTTATATTCTCACAGCTGATAACGCGTCCGACGGATCCGCCTATCATTTTGTTGTCGAAAAGTACAACCCTACAACCAAAGATTGGTCTGTGGTCGGAGGCTCTTTCTATCCTTATGTCCACGCTGATTCTCACGACAGGGCTAAGATCGCTGTCGCTCCTGACGGAACAATTTATCTTCTGTATCTGGATAACAAGAGCAATGCGCTGAACCTTACATGGTTCGACTCTGAAACAAAACAGTGGGCAGATCCGTTGCTGGTTGCGAATGAGAAAGCGACTGATCCTTGCATCGCCTTCACGACATCAGGTGTGGGCTACATCGCTTTCACTGACGCCAACAATGCTGAGAAAGTATTCATTTACAGATAGTCTCTGTGCGTTTTTGATGGTGGCGCTGTTCCTTGGGGCGGCGCCATCTTCATATTCACGTCCCTTGAGGGTCGCTTTCGTGGGGGATCCGCAGGCGGACGGAACGCTGCAACTTGAATATTGCCGTAAAACCATCTACAAGGAACTTCGTGAGAGGAAAGACCTTGATCTGGTGATAGTTCTGGGAGATCTGGTGAACGACGATGTCTCGCTTTTGGAACCGACCAAGGCCAGTCTGGATTCTCTGCCTTGCCCTTGGTTATGTGTGCCGGGCAACCACGACCGTGATGTCTATCCGAAGGTTGACGGCCGGAAGCGGCCCCGGGACATCAGCACCTACCGCAAGGTGATCGGCTACGAGGACACGACTTTCGTCAAGGGCGGCATCCGCTTCATCCTGATGAACGATGTGAGGCTCGGAGGGAAGGAATATGAGGGCGGCTTCCGCAATTCGCAGAAGGTTTGGCTTGACTCTGTCCTGAGGGCGACACCAAGGAATATGCTCGCGGTGCTGTCCGTGCATATTCCCGTCACACAGTTCGCCGCCAAAGATTCCTTGTCCGCCATTCTGTCAGTTCATCCGAATATCCTTGTGATGAGCGGGCATACGCACAAGGTCGAAAGGAAATACCTTTATCTGGAAAATGCCGGAGCGGCCTCCGGTATGTTCAGTACCACTGGCAACGATGATCGGGAAATCCCTGAGGTTCAGGTCGGTGCGACTTGCGGACTGTTCTGGCTTGGTGTCAAGGACGAGACTGGATTCCCTGCGGCGACGATGCCATGTGGCGCTCCGAGAGGTTACTTTGTGGCAGACTTCAAGCGGAACGGGAAATATTCATTGGCATATAAAGCTGTGCTTAGGGACGATGTCGCCTCGGTCTGGGTGTCGGGTGATTCCACACTCATAGTCAACGTTTTCGGTGGAGCACCGGACGGGCGTGTCTCGGTCAGGATTCCAGGACCCAAAGGGTGGCTGTCTGCTTCCCGTGAGGAAAGGCCTGCTCCTGAAGCCCTTGCGGTCATTGAACGGAACAAGTCAATTCCACGGAAAATCGGAAAGGTGCGTAATCCTGAATATCTTCCGATGAGAAAGACGAATTCTCCTCATGTCTGGTCCCGGGTTCTTGGCTCTGATGTTGATGTTCTCAAGGTCGGTACAGTAAAGATCCGCTACCGTGATCCAGTGATGAGATTCACGATTCAGGCCGATGTAAAACGTTGCCCGTAGGCTAATTCACTAAAAATGCTTATTTTTGCAGCCGGGAAAGTTGTTCGTGTTCCTTCCAATGTGTGGAGCCGCTTCTTCCCGGTTTGTTTTTGTCTAAAGAAAGGCAGTTTTGGCAAGGAAAAAGCAAAGTTCTTCTGTTCCGGATCCGGAATATCTCAAAATGCGCAAGGCTTCCCTCCGGCGCACTCATCGTCAGGTGATCTACCTGAACGATAAGGAATTGGCTGCCGTGAAGGAGTATTGTGACCGTTTCGGTGTCAAGGAACGTTCCACAATCTTCCGCGAAGCCGCGATGGAGCGCATCCTTGCCCAGCTGGACGACAGCCATCCGACGCTGTTCTAGCGAACAGCGTCGGATTCTCCGACCTTCCTAACCCCCTGCACCCCCTTTCAGGGGGACAAACGGCCTTCCGGCCGGTCGGCAGAAGCCGCCTTGTCGCTTCGCTCCGGAAGTTCTGATGAGCGGCTCTGCACGAACCTCCAGACACGTACGTCGTGCCGCCATATTCATAAAAGCCAGTCACTGGAGTGGCGACGGCTTCCCCGTTTTCGCCACACCATAGAAACTGCCGCCACAATTTTATGTTTTTTATGAATATTTACGTTTTTGTGAGCGATCTTCGTGAACCGTCATATTCAAGTAAACCAGGGACTTGAGACGAGTGTGGCTGCCGGTGGGTGATGTTTGCAGAACTCGCCAAGCCTGAATGAAAGAAGTTGACTAAAACAGCGGACTTGAGCGAAGTGACCGAAAATGTAAACCCATTCACTATGCATCTTCGGATCTGGTACAAAGTGACTGAAGGCAGCGAATATTACAATGTGACTGGCGGAGAGACATACGCACTATCGGAGACCTGACGATGGTTGAGCGAAGGAATATCTTGAAAGTCAGGCATCAGTATCCGGCGGACTGGACTTTTGATGAATATGGCGTTATCGACACAAGGCTGTATTCAGGTGGACAGATTATAGAGAGGAAAATTTTTGGGAGTGAGAGGAGATTCCTTTATTTTCTGGCGTTGAAGTGTGAGGACGAGGTTAATGATTCTATGCTTAGGAATACGGGCGCTTTCTTGAGTGATGCCGATGTCCGTGAGAAAGCCAAGGCTTTGAGTCCTTATGCCGCCTAACCATCCTGAAGGCATAGGTGGCATATAACACACATTCAGCCTGTGTGTATTGAAGGTGGTTATGCCGCCGTTTTGTAAAAAGGAGCAGCCGATGCGCTGAATGAGCAGCCGATGCGTAGCAAAACAAAAAAACAACCGATGCGGTTGTCGGAAACCACATCGGTTGGCATATTCATTACCTTTGTTTGTTGTTGAGGGGGCAATCCTCAAGATGTCTCTGTTTACTTCCGGTCGTTGAGGAAGGAGAGGTAGTAGAGTAGCGTGGCGAGGGAGCCGACAGCGGCTATGACGTAGGTGTAGGCGGCCCATTTGAGAGCGTCTATCGCCATCGGGCGTGTCTCGTAGTTGGTGATGCCGGCGTTCTCAAGCCAATTGACGGCCCTGTGGCTGGCGTTGATCTCGACAGGAAGGGTGACGAAACTGAAAAGTGTGGTCAAAGCGAAGAGAACCACTCCGGCGATCAGGACCGGATAACTGTGGAACATCGAAACGAGAATGACTCCAGCCAAAAGAACCCACTGCACGATTCTGCTTGAGAAACTTACGACCGGCACGAGAGCCGTGCGGAGTTGCAGCGGCAGGTAGCCTTTGGCGTGCTGAAGGACGTGGCCGCATTCGTGAGCCGCCACAGCGGCCGCCGCGACACTGCTCGAATTGTAAACCGCCTCGCTGAGGTTCACGGTCTTTGTCTGCGGATTGTAGTGGTCTGTCAGACGACCCGGAATGCAGGTTACCTTGACATCGGTGATCCCGTTGTCCGCCAACATCTTGGTGGCGATCTCCGCACCCGTCATCCGATTGTTGGTCGGAACGCGGGAATATTTCTCAAATCTGCTCTGAAGCATGCTTTGGATGATCTGACTGAGGATCATAACCACAATCATGATGATCCAGATTAATCCAGTGCTCATACTCTATAAATTATTCAATTCAACTTTTGCAAGTAGGCAATTACCTGCGGAAAACAACCTTTAGCCGGTGACTACCCACCACCGGACATCTCATCAAGCATCAGGCCAGATGTCAAATATAGAGATTTTGGCGGATATTATGGCAGAAAAACAGTAATTTTGTCAGAATTTCGATAGTGATATGTCAAACGGCGTAACAGATTTCTCAAGACTGGAACTGAATCTCCAGAATTGTCTCGGCAACTACAGGTACTTCCGCTCAAAGTTGAGTCGTACCACCAAACTATTGGTGCTGGTGAAAGCCAACGCCTACGGTCATGGGGCCGTGGAGTTCGCTCTGATGATGCAGAACGCCGGAGCGGACTATCTGGCGGTGGCGCTTCCGGTTGAGGGAATGGAACTGCGGCAGTCTGGTATCAGCCTGCCGATTCTTGTGCTGACAGCCGGCACGGACTATTTCGATGAGATCATCGATAACCGTCTTGAACCCGGAATCCCGAATATTTATACCTTGAAGGCCCTTGTCGCCACCCTGCAGAGCCGCGGCATCGAGGGCTTCCCGATCCACATCAAACTCGACACTGGAATGCACCGCCTCGGCTTCATGACCAGCGAGTTGGATGAATTGATTGAATATCTTAGGACTCATTCAGAGGTGAAGGTCAAGTCGGTATATTCACACCTCGCGGTCGCCGAGGATCCGTCCATGGACCAGTTCACGCTGGGGCAGATTTCGATGTTCGAGAGCAACGCCGCGAGGATTGACGAGGCTCTTGGCTACCATCCGATGTGGCATATTCTTAACTCCGCGGGAATCGAGCGTTTCCCGCGTTTCCAGCATGACATGGTGCGTCTTGGGGTGGGAATATATGGGATCAGCGCTCTGCCGGACGTGCGTCTGAAGCCTGTCGCCTCTCTGAAAGTGAAGATTTTGCAGATCAAGGAACTGAAGCCAGGGGATGGAGCCATCGGTTACGGACAGCATGGCCTGATCGCCCCTGAAGGTACCATGATCGCCACAATTCCGGTGGGCTATGCCGACGGAATCGACAGACACCTTGGCTGCGGCAACGCCAGTTTCGCTCTGAATGGCCATCGTGTGCCCACGATCGGCAACATCTGCATGGACATGTGCATGGTCGATGTGACCGGAGTACCAGCCGAAGTGGGGGACACCGTGACAATATTCGGTGAGGATCCTACAGTCAGCGAGCTCGCGCGCATCCTGGACACCATCCCGTACGAGATCATGACCTCAGTTCCCCGCCGCATTGAAAGGGTCATTGTCCGCCGGTAGGAGCCGTCACTCGGAGAGCGTTTTTTTGCTCACGGTGACGGTATTCTGTCTTCATACCTGTCGGTTGCGCCGCCATTAGGCCTACCATAAATGCCGTGGCGGCTAAGATGTTTATTATTAGTGTGTTGTGAAATGCTGATGGTCGAAATGAGAGGCCAGCATTTTGTAACCGATTGAGAGTCAACGGTTGATTCTCCACCGGCTTCCGACAATTTGTATATGATAAGCCTATTCTATTGTCGGTTTGTCAGTGGCATTCGTGGCTACTGGATGATCTTACAGCCGTCGATGCGACGGGCGGAGCTGGTGAAGTTGACTCCGGTTTTGAATATTTTTCTGTGATTGTGGGCTAACTGACAGGAGTAGCATTTCTCCTTGGTCTATGGGGATGCGCTTTCGGCCTCTTTTGCTCCTCAAGAGTGTATTCCGCACTCTTGGGAAACGTTTTCTTCGCTTTTCGTCTCTCAAGGGTGTTGTCGAGCATTCATGGGCAACGTTATTTCCCATTTTTGCTATTGAAGTGGCGGATGAAGGGGTAGTCCGGGTTGAGGAAGAGCGGAAGTGTGGCGGTGAATATGGGGGCGGAACAAAAAAGAGGCGGCGGCCCGGTAGGGACGCTGCCTCTCAATTGGGGATGGGTGAATATGATCACTTAGGTTATGTCGGGATTAAATTCCTGACAGCGGAAGCCAAGGAGTGAGGGTGGCTGACTTGGCGTTTGGATCCTTGATAGGGAGAACTTGACCAGCGAAACTGCGTGGTGCCACGTAGATAACCATCTCAGCTTTGCTTCCAGTGAATTCAATCAGCAAGGACTTGCCGCCAAGACCTTTTGTGCCATCGACTTCATTAGTTCCAGATTCGCTGGACCAATACAGACCAACTTCATTGTTTGAACTCCACTCGGCACCATTATTCATGTAGCCATAGGCCGGCAGCCTTACGACTTTGGCATCATTGAATATTGGATCATCAACAGAGACTGTGGCCGCACTTGTCCTTACAGATCTGATTTCAACGCAAGGTTTTGTATTGCTAGTGTTTACTTTCCACTGCATGGCATATTTGATACCATCAACTGTCTTAACCTCTGCATAACTGCCATCTACTGATCCTGTGGTAGGAATCAAGACCGCTAATTCCGCGGCGGTAGGAAGACGATAACCATCAGGGCAAGGATTGCCGCTGCGCTCTTCCCAAGTACAATCCTCGTTTGCTCCTACATAATCAAGGTCATCTGTACCCATACTATAGACCTTACCGAATATGATTGAGCTGTTATTAGCCCTTGTCGGTGTCCAGTCTGTACTTCCCATCCAGCAAGTAGCGTATGACGCAATTAAACCGCTATCCCAGATATAGCCTATTCTAGTATTACTAAGACCATCTCCAATACCATTGAGATACTGTGTCTTATTTGGATAAGATCCACTCTTTGATCCGCCATCATTAAAATGAGTATTTTTGCATGAGGTCGGGAATCCTAACCAACGTCCCCATTGGAAATAATATGCGTATTTACCAGATGTTAAGAGACCGTTATTTATTCCATTGTTCAGATAAGTGATATATGTGGCGAAACCACCATTATCATAAATATTAACATTTACTGTCCAACCATCCGCATCGGAGACCTTGGTGAGAGAGCCTGTCTCCCATGCCGGGTCGATGTTGTCACCTCCCCAGTGGTCGGTGTTGCCAGGGTTGCTTGGATCCTCGTCTGGCTGAGGCTCGGTCATGTTCACGATCACACCTGTGTTCTCGCTGTCATTCCTGCGGAGGAACTTGCCGGCGGTGATGTCACGGGTTCTGAGGGAACCTTCGTACTCTTTACCGTTGATGGTAACCTTGAAAACAGGGGTTACGGATGTGGCCGGGATGAGGTTCACGTAGAAGTTGTCCTTGCCAGGGTTAACGGTGATGGTGCCGGCAGTCTTGTCGGAGATTGCACGGTCAGCCAGACCGAGGGTGGCCTTGGTGAAGAGGTTTTCGCCGGAGATGGTGACAGGCTCGCCGTTCAGGGTCACTCCCTCAGGGAGTTTGAGGGTGAAGTGAGAGAAAGAGAAGTGACGTTCCAGCTGGAGTGTTCCATCAGGGTAAGCGCCACCGTCGATGACAGCGATCTCAGCCTGGGTGGAGAGGGCGTCATTATTGCTCAGCGACTCAATCGTTCCGTCCTGGGCGGCGATGTCGTAGTCACATTTCTGGCTGACATTGGTAGGGTCAACGCCGTTTCCGAGGTAGAAGTACCTCAGGGTTACTTTGCCTTCTGTCACTCCCAGCATAAGGGTACCCTCGAACTTTCCGGCATTCACGTCAGTAAGTTCCAAAATACCTTTTGTGCCTCCGTTCACATCGGTGACGAGCAGCTGGTCGCCATCTGTCCACGCGCAGTTGAGGTTACCGTTCTCCTCGCTGAGGATAGAACGGGTCTCAGCGTCGCCTTTGCTGGCATAGACCGTCATCTTGACGGTCCCGTCATTCTGCGGTGCAAACTCCTGCTCCTCTGAGCAAGCCCCGAGGCCGAGGAGAAGCAGCGATGCCGCATATACGAAAATATTCTTTTTCATTTTTGATTCTAATTTTAAGTAATATTCATGTAGTTGTTGTTATTTCACTTCCACAAGCAGACGCACCGCCATCTGGTTGAAGCGGCCCATGCTTGAGCTGCTTGCTGATCCATTATAAGCGAAGCCTCCGGATTTCCCGTTGAAGAACAGATTGTATCCGTTCGTCGTAGTGTTGCTTGTCGACGACCAGTACCAACCCATATCTTTTGACTCATAGACTTTGCCGTCGGTAAGGTTACGCTTGTCCGCGGCCGGGAAGAACACCGCATCATTGAGCTTTTTGAGCACGTCGTAACTGTCAAGAGTGATGTTCTTGTAGTTAAACGTGTTGCCGCTGTTGTTGTGGATGACTGCCGGCATGCTTGAAAGACAGGAAGCTCCTTCAACGGAACGGATGAAATCCTTTGCCTCAGTGAGTTCATTCACATCCGGAATGACAATGAGTCCAACGACATCTGAACCATCGGAAGCCGCTCCTTTAATGGTCGCACCCTGGACGAATCCGCTTTTCATAAGGGCTGTGAATATCTCTGTGGAAGGTGTCAGGTACTGGCGG
>OLHA01000349.1_pt1 | contig 27172 bp, 23 predicted proteins | sample 1605961 | NCBI WGS metagenome assembly OLHA01 (sample SAMN03283288) | human gut metagenome | biome: human-associated habitat; material: feces | host: Homo sapiens | place: Peru | collected 2012
AACGAGTAGTTTTCTATAGGGGTGCTGAGTAGTTACTTTATAAATCGTGTTCTCCCTTTCTCGCCTCCATGCTCAATGAAGCCGTCTAAATCCGCAAGGAAAATGGAAAAACAATTTGTTGACGTCATTTATGACAGAAGAAAACTTGCTGCTAAACGTGGCAAAGGTTATGTGGAGGTGAGAGTGTATCTGGGAAGAAACGAGCGTAAGTACTTCCCTATGGGCATGGCTTCACCTGACGAGTGGGAAACATTGGCAGCATCAGAAGAGGTGACGCAGCTGCTCCGTAAGTGTAAGAAGATTGTCACGGCTATGGATGTCCTTGACGAGGAAATGACCATGGACAATTTCAATCTTCACTTCTATGGCGAGGAGGTCATGCAGAAGAAGGAAGAGGAGAAAACCAAGGAGCCGGACAACTCAAAGAAGAGTTTCCTTACTTATATGGAACTGGCTCTCGATGCAGAAGATTTGCGCGAAGGCACACGCAAGCACAAGATTTGTGCCATTGAAACCGTGCGCACATTCGGTAAACTCAACACCTATGGCGACTTGACTCCGAAGAACATCATCGCCTTTGACAACTGGCTGCATGATGGCACCCGTACCGATGTGACGTGTTACGGCTACCACAAGAAAATCCACAAGTGGGTTCGCCAACTTTATCAGATGGGCGAAATTCCACAGGATCCTTATCAAGTGGTGACGTTGAAGCGAGGCAAGTGCCGTGAACGTGAACCGCTCACCGAGCTTGAACTGAAGCTCATGCGCAACTACAAGTTCGCGGGCAAGCTTGCCAGGGTGCGCGACCTCTTCATCTTCGCTGCCTACACCGGTCTGTCGTTCTGCGACACACAGACCTTCGACTTCGAGAGCATGACGAAGAAGGAGGGCAAGATGTACTACATCGATGGTAGCCGTATCAAGACCGATACGAAGTTCTTCACGCCTATCCTCTCTCCAGCGATGAAGGTGCTTAAGAAGTACGACTACCAACTGCCTAAGATAAGCAATCAGAAAGCCAACGACTACCTTCATGTGATACAGATGGAGCTGCACTTCAGGCAGAAGTTGACTTTCCACGTTGCCCGCCACTCCTTCGCTACAATGGCATTGGCTCACGACGTGCCTATAGAGAATGTGGCTCGTATGCTTGGACACCAGGACATCAAGACCACACAGATTTATGCCAAGGTGCTGCGCACCACCATCGAGCGCCATGCCACAGCCCTGCAGCGTTCAATCAGCTAAGACACGATAGAATATTCCCTTTAGTAACTGCGACTTTCCCGACTCATGGAAGGTGGCAGTTATTTTTTCGCATATATACCTCTGTCCACGTATGTAGAACAATGCACGAGGATTGGGTATTGAGTCAGAGAGAAAAGAGAAATGGAACTTCTGCTTTCCGTCAATCTTGTGCATTACGCTTCTCTTCGAGTTATACAGACCTTCGTTAAGTCGCAATGTATGTCCCGATGTCTGCCAGGAAAAATCATCGAAAATCTCTACCTTGTCAATTACCGGGTGTGGCTGTTTATGTCCCGTAGCAGTGCTGCCGTCCCAAAATCCTACATAGATACACGAGAAGTATTCCTGCCCCTTATCTTTCTCCCCCTTAGAAATTTCAAGGCTCGCCTTGCCATGTGCCAAGTCTCCGGCATTATAATTAAGCGTAGGATCCAGTCCGTCATATCTTCTATTGGCGGTACTACCAAAAGAACCATGATTTGTGGTGCCACTCACCCATGATCCGTTAGTCGTCTCGTTATAGGAAGTAGTATCCCCCATCTCTCCACAGTCAAGAAACAGCACGTTGCCATATTTGTCATCTGTACCCTCTATCCATGCCGGAACAATTTTCAGTTCCAGGTCATCCGCTTCCTCCCCTGCGTACATAGGTCCAAACTGGTTGATAGGCAGCAGACGGTTATAATACCTATAAAAACTCATGTCCTGCACTTTCTTCACAAACTCCGACTTGTAGCAGAACATCACGAAATAAGTGTCATTCTCCTTGCAGTAAAACATCTTGTGTCCCAACGAGTCGCGTAGGTACCCTCGACAGTAAGTGACAGGGTTAGTACCAAAACCTCCTTTGTACACGCCACTAATCTTCAAAGGCGCAGTTTTTTGAATAAGCTCATTCAATGTTTCACAAACGACAGCATTTCGTTTGTTGGCCCGGACATACCAGTCGCAAGTGTAGTAATCCCACAGCAGAGAATTGTTGTCCGCATACTTCAAGTTGCACGAAGCAAGATACTTCGACTCATCATCCTGCGACACCTCCACCGTATAGCTGTCAATGACACGCTCTATGAAGAAAGCACCCGATGATTGTGCCATATCGTTAGAGAAGTTGAATGTGATAGTCCTTGCCTTGTGATTGATGTCGAACTCCCCAAACAGAAAGTGCTCCAATTGCTCGAAGAACTCCGTGAGTGTCCAATGAGGCAGAGCCTTTGCGAAATTCCATATAGCCCACGATGCAGGAAGAGTGTTGCATATTAGAAGCGAATTGTATTGTGATTGCTCCAAATTTCTGAAGTCATAAGTATAATCCAACTCCTTGCATATCTCCTTTAATATATGTATAAGGTATGGCTGGAACGTGTGCTCCTCATTCGGATATTCAAAGCCGGTAATAACATGGCTACCCAAAGTATAAGGATTGTGTATCAATCCCGAATGATTGTTCACCCATGGAAGAGCCACATATCCATATACACCAGTGATGCCCTCTGCAACCGATATTCCTTTTCTGATAACAGGATATCCCAACTCCATTTCATTGAGATAGATATCGTCAAACGTTTCGTCAAAGTTCTGCTCGCTGCGTCCCTCCAGAAACTGTGTCTTCACCTCCACGTCAGAAATCTCCGTGATAGTGATGGAGCCAGATTTCAGAAAGGCACCGTCACGTATGTCGCAGTCAAATACCACCTTTGACTTGATAACATCCGCTCTGTGGATGTGCCCGAAGATGGCAATGTTCCGTGCACATCCCTTTAGTGGAAACGTAATTGTCAAGGTGTAGCTGTCGCTACCCGTAAACAGACGGTTCTCGAAGATGAAGTCAAACGAAGTGTTCTTCTTCAGATAGGCTTGTTTGCCATTGATTATTATTTCCATATTACTTACGTCTTGATTTAGGAGTCTTGTTTCTCATTAAAATACTATACTCGTCCTGCGCTTGCTTGATGCCAGTGTCCCCCGTGACCGTGTTCACCGTGACGAAAGGCTCGCTCAATCGCTTCTCCAACTGCTTCATCGTATCAGCATAACTCTGCATAGCCTTTGTGTTCTGCACGATTGCAGCCGTAGCCAGTCCGTCCGACTGCTGCTGCACGATGATAGGCTGTTGCTGTTGTGGCGTGCTATATGCTACTGGCGCAATAGTCCGACTCACATCATCGGCTCGTAAGGATCCGATGGTGTTAGTCCGCTGCGCATAGTCCAGGGCGTTGATGATAGGACGCGCAACCGGGTTGGCAAGCATCTCCTGCGACGCCACCCATTCCCCGGCATGAACCACGCCCACCTCCTCATATTTACTGCCATTAGGTGTGAAGCCACCCTTTGCATAGCCCTGGCTTTCACTTGCTTGCTGTTGCTTTTTGATTGCAGCAATCTGAATAGCTCCAGCAGCCACCGCCATTGCAGCAGCCACTGGTGCCAGGATATAACCCACAAGCGGAATTGCCGCTGCCGAGCCATACGCCGATATGGCGTTCTGTGCCGTCTGCGCCACCGCTTGTATCACCTGCATTGCAAACATCTTTTTGTTCGCCTCGTTCTTTTTCTTTGCCAGCTCCTTCTGCTTCTGCTCCTCGAGCTTCTTCACCTTGTAGTTGTTACCCTCCGCTTGCGATATCTCCTTGTCATACCGCTTCTCAATGGCAGCAGTCTGTATCTCCAGCTCCGCCTGAATGAGCGAAGTCATGCCCGAAAATATTGAAGACATACCCGACGTTAGCGTGTCGAAAGAACCCTGCACCGCCTGTCCGAGGTCCGAGTTCAGCCACTCCGTGATGTCCTCCGTCATGTTTTGAAGAAAATTCTTGCTCGTGTCGTTATACTCCTGACCGTACTTCTTCGCCAGTGCCACCTTTGCCTTTTGATACGCTTCCTCGATGCGCAGCTTCTCTTTTGCATCGTCGCCAGCAGCCTTTATCTCCTGTTTGAAAACTTCATCGAGGGCAACACTATCTTTGGTGTATTTCTCTTTCTTCTCCGACTTGTTATCCCCGAAGTAGTCCTCTTTTATTTTGGCAAGCTCCTTCTGATGCTTCTTCTCGTTGTCCTCGACTATCTTCTGATTTCGCTTTTGGTTTTCAACGAGCTTATTCTGATAATTCTTCTGCGCTTGCAGCAGCTCCTTCGATCCGTCCGTATAGACCTTAGTCAAACGTCGCAGATGCTCCAACTCCATGAGTTCAAGCGCATCATCAAACGTCTTTTGGTCCACCTTACCATCAATGTACCGCTGTTTCTCCGTGGCAACAAGCTCATTATAATAGTCGTTCTCCTGCTTAGCCGACTGCACATTCTTGTCATCAACGAGTTTTTTCTTCGCCTCATAGTACGATGCTTCAGCTTCCATCTTCTGCTCCGTCGATGCCTTTTTGTTCGCCATGACCTTCTGATTGTACTCGATATCAATTTCCGTCATGCGGTTCGTGTACTCCTCGAAGTCCTTCTCACCTTTGGCATATGCAATGCGATTGATAGCCTGCTCCCTGGTTTTCCAGTCCTTCTGCGGTTTAAGCACATCCTCTGTCTTCGTCTTCTTGTCCGTCTTAGGAGGCGTATAAGGAGGGTTCTGCGTCTGCTGTTCCTGCTTCTGTTCTTTCTTCGCGTCATTGAGTGCCTCCTTCTTGATGTCTTCGCCATATATGCCTAAGATGTTATCCTCACGCTGGTCAAGCTCCGCCAGCTTCTCATTCGTCTTGGCAAGCGCTCGTTTGTTCGAGGCACGCAACGAGTTGACACCCAACTGCACCACCTTTCCCTCCTGACCAGGCATAACCGTTTCCGTCCTTGCCTCCATCTCATCCATGGCAACGACACGCTCCTGCCTCTGCTTTTCCAGATTAAGGTCGACACGCTGCTTTCCGATATCACGCAACTTATCCTTAGCACCCTCAATCTCATACTTGCGAGTCAATGACTTCAAGTAATCATCAAGAGCCTTCTTGTTCTCCTTATACTTGCCCGTAGTATCATCCAACTGGGCATTATAGTTCGGGATAATCTTGTTGAGTGCATCAATTGCCGTGTGTCTGTCCTTCAGCGACTGCGTTTCATCACGAGCCACCGCAATAAGCGCATCAATCTTATTCTTCTCGTCGATGATGCCCTCCTGCCCACGCTTGCGTATCTCCTGCAAGTCCTTCTCTGCTTGCGACACCTCCGTCATCTTCTTGTATAGCTTATACAGAACCGCACCGAGAGCAATGGCTCCGGCAGCTATCACGCCATAGCCGGAAGCGAGCAGAGCACCCTGCTTTTTGAGGTCCGACATCAGCCATGACTGTCGCACCCAGTTGCCCTGCAATTTGGCGAGCCCCATTTGCAACAAAAGGTGTGCAGCGTGCAATGTGGCGACCGTAGTCTTGTATGCCGTAGTCGCAGCCTTGGAAATAACGAGCCACGCATAATGCGCCTTGAAAGCAATGTTCGAAGCGTTCACCGCAATCTTATATGCAATGAAAGCAGTTGTCAGCGAAGCCAAGGTAAAAGCGTTCTCCTTGATGAACGTGATAGAAGTAGACATGAACTTCAACAACAACGTAGTGGAAGAGATGACATGCTTCATTATCGGCTGCAGCTGCTCACCGAGTGCCACCGCCATCTCCGTCACACCCTTGCGAGCTTTGTCAAGTCCTGCCTGCACCGTAGTATTCTGCACATTAAACTCATTTGTGACCGATGTACCCTCCGCAAACGCCTTATTAGCTTCCTCCTGCTCCCACCGCACCATATCGAGGTTGCCAGCAAGAGCCGAAATCACCTGCGCAGCACGGGCACCATTCTCGCCCATATCCTTGAAGACTGGTGCCAGCACATCGATGTTGCCGAGTTCGTGAAGACGATCCAGCAACATAAGAAGTCCCTCGTTAGTACTCTTCTTCAGCGTTTCGTTGAACTCCTTAGCATTAAGTCCCGTAGCCTTGATGATTTTGTCGTTCTCCTTGAACATATCCATAATGACTTTGGAAACAGCAGTTGCCGACATCTCCACCGCCTGTCCCTGGCTATCCAGCACCGCAGCGAAGCCCATGATTTCCGGGATAGTCATCTTCGCCTGGGCACCCACGCCAGCCATGCGCTGTGTAAAGTTTGCGAGATAAGGAGCCGAAGCCGTGCAGTTCTGCGACAACTCATTGATAACGGAACCGACGGCAAGCAGAGCCTTCTCCGTGCCGAGGCGTTCCTCGTCACCGAAGATGTTTGTCAATTTTGAAAGAGTCAGCGTAGCCCCATCACCGAGGTCGTCCAAAGCCACATTGATTTGGTCGGCAGCTTTCACAAATCCCAAGACATCCTCCTGCGAGGTTTTGCCCAATCGTCCTGCTTCCTGCGCCAACTTATTCAACTCCTCACGCCCCGTTCTGGTGTCAATTTTCTGGAAGTCCTCATTCAGTTGCTCCACCTCCGAAGCGTTCATCCCCGTAAATTTGCGCACATTCGCCATCTCCTGGTCCATATCCGCAAAAGCGTTCACCGCCGAGCGTCCTGCCATGATGATACCCGTGATGGCAGCAGCAATGCCGGCAAGAGCTGTCTGCCAGTCGTTCAACTTTCGGTTCATCCGTTCCCACAGGCTCTCATTCTCTCGCAACTGCGAGTTCACTTTGGCAATCTCCGCCTTTACACGCTTTATCGCCTCACATTGTCTGTTCCACTCTTCGCTTCCCCGTTCAAGCCCATTAAGGTTACGCTTCAGCTGTGACAATGTGCGGTTCAGTTCCTTTGGCGAAGTTTCATCGAGTCGTTGCAGAACATGCTCGACCCCTTTTGCAGCATTTTCAATCTGCGAGATTTGGCGATTAGTCTCCTTCAGTTCACGCTTTAGCTTCGTGAGCTGCTGTTTGTTTCCTGCTGCTGCCGCTTTTTCAATGGCTTTTTCGAGGTTTGCAGCCTGAGATTTCAGTTTCAGGAGCATATCTTCCGCCTGTTTTCCGTTTACAGTGAGCGTAACGGTCGCATTGGTGTTTATATTCGACATACGTCTTTCAATTTTAATGGTTTAATGATACGCAAAAATAGCACTGCTCAAACACCACTCAAAAGACGAGAAATAAGGCAGTTTCGCCCGATTTAGGCACGTTGACGCCGACAAAAACCGACGAAATTTAAGCGGTAGAAAATCGAAAGGCTTGTGTATCAAGCCGTTAAGGGATTGTTAAGGGATTTTCCCTTAACCCGTCTTGATAAAGACCCCCCGACCGCCCTGTCCTTGCTGACGGCTACGACCGCCCGACCTTTGCGGAATATGTAAACAAATGTTAACATTTAGTTTCTCACACACGCAAAACCGCCTTAGTTGCGCCAAAAGGCGAAAAGGCAGAAAGTGACGAAAAAGGCTTGCAAGTTTCGCTGATGACAAAAGCGAGCCGAGGTTTCACGCTGATGCACAACCGCTCCAAGTTCCACGAAAACGAGGGTTTCTACTTGAACAAATAAGGCATAAACAAGCAAAAGGTTTCGGAAAAACACCGAGTTTCGGCACGATATAGGGTTTCGCCTTGAGCAAATAAGGCTGAAATAAGCAAAAGGTTTCGGCATAGCACCGAGTTTCGGCACGACATAGGGTTTCGGCTTGAACAAATAAGGCTGAAACAAGCAAAAAGTTTCGGAAAAGCACCGAGTTTTGGCACTTTAAGCCTCCAAGCCGAGCGAACCGAGGGTCTTGCCGTACCACGAAAGGCTATTGGGTATCGGATGGGCATCAATGGCTTGCGGATGTTGCAATATATGCGAGAAAAAGCGAAGGTTTCGGCTTCATACTGCGCTCTTTCGTGCTACTGACCCACCGCCACCACACCAAGCGAGCCACCACGCCACGCCCGACCCATCGGGCGGTAATGCGGCAGTGGTGAGGGATAAAAAGGTAATGAGCCTGTCGGTCTTGCCCGACATTAGGCGCACTACCTTTTCTATCCCATACCTCTGCCATACCTATTTGAATAAGCGAGAGTGCTGTCAGACTTATAGCAATCTTGATTGCCATTAGTCAGACGGCTTTCTCGCATTGACAGACAATAGAAAGCGCAGCTTTACCAAACCATGAAGGCATCGCCTTATAGGAAACAGAAGGCTCAGCCTTACCCGAAGCGAATGGGTATGAAGTGGAATGTAATGAAGTGATAATGTAGGACTTCTCCATGGCTCGCAGAGTCATAGAGAAACTCCGGAATGATAACGTAATGGAATGTAGCGCAATATCCTTTCGCAACAGTGGACGAAAGGATGTGGCGCATAACGGACGGACACGGGAGTGGAGAGCCACTGCCTTTCGGCTGAAGAAGAGACGATTGAGCGCAGCGAAATGATAAACAATAGAGCGCAGCTGAACGGACTTATGCGCAATGCAATGGAGCGTGTGTCCGTACCTATTAAGAACGGTGAAGGGTGTGCAACACTTTTCACCTTTGATGATGATAGATAGACATCTTTGATGTGCCAAAACCAAATGACATCGCAGATGTGGAGAAGAATGACGGAATGAAATGACGTGGAAGACGGATGACGCTTGCGTGTTGATGATTGACGAGGAGGTCAGACAAGCTCGCTGCAAGCGTTGCTTGGCTGGGTGATGCGTCAATCATGTGCGTAGGTGGTGCATTGTTCGGTGGCGAGGACTGGCGTAGCCGTGAAATTGTGGGGCGTGTAATGAAGTGGAGGGGCTTTGGGCTGCCGTGGAGAAATGTGTATGTTGCTTACCCCGTACCGTGACTCGTGTGCTTGCACTTTTCTCGAATGTATGGAGGACTATTCGACTTCAGGCGATTTGTCCTCCTCACATCCGAGAAAAAGAGACATGGTGCGGATCAGGGAAGTGGCATACTTATTTTGCAACAGAAGCCCAAAGCGACGGAACGCAATGGAACACCCCACAATTTCACTTAGCCATGCAATGGCTTGTCCTCGCCACCGAACAATGCACCGCCGGAGCTGCCTGGTAATGAATTCGGGAGCCTGTGACCGAAGTGTCGTCGTCTGCCGGTGAGATAGCGACGGATAAAGAATAAGACGGCTACTGCCGTTATCATCATCAGGACGGCAATAGCGAGCTTTGCCGTGAAGGGAACTGAAGACCTTGACTTGATGATGTCCTGCGACTTGTCGGATGAAGACTGCTTCGCTATTGCGATGCTGTCTTCCACCTGCTGTGCAGCTGCGGACTCCTCCTTTTCCTCTTGGGAAAGGTGAAGTCCGTAGAACTTGAGAGAAGACGGCTTGCCGTGACTTTTAGCTGACGGCTTGCCGTGGTAAGATGGAGGCTTTGCCTTGTCATAGGACAGGGGCTTGCCCGATGGATAGCTGAGGTCGGAACATTGAGGGGTTGCCGACGTGTCGACACCCCCGAATGTGAAGACGCAGCTATCGAATGAAAGGGCGGTAAGCCTCTGTAGAGAACTGAATGAAAGATTCTGAGCGGATCGCCATTGAGCTTGCGAAACGGCGTTTCGCTCACTTTCATTGGAGGAAGATGCTGTCTTTGTGCTCTTGCATGACAATACAAATGCACAAAGAATGAGGATTAGGATATGTTTCATATCGTTGGGTTTAGATGTTTGCATACTCTGCCGTGGCATCGAATGATGGGCACGCTTTGGCAGCGAAGTCGCGATGTCCTCGGATTTTGGCATTGGGAAACTGCACCCGGAGCTTGCGAAGAAGTGCCACCAATGCGGATTTCTGCTCTTCCGTGCGAGAGTCCTTAGGGCGTTTGCCGTCGGCGGTCAAACCACCGATATAGCAGATGCCTATGGAATGGGCGTTGTGCCCATGGCAGTGCGCTCCCACTTGTGCGAACGGTCTGCCATGATGCACAGAGCCGTCGCGGTAGATGACGAAGTGATATCCGATGGAGGCAAAGCCTCGCTGCCGGTGCCAGCGGTCGATGTCTGCCGTGGTGAAGTCCTTGCCTTCAGGCGTGGCAGAGCAATGGACGATGATAAGATTTATGCTTCGCATGAATTTTGAGTTTTGAATTTTGAGTTTTGAGTTGTCGGCTGCGCCGATTTTGAATTGTTCAATTTTGAGTTAGAATTTTACTCTTTGGGTTTTGGCTTCTTTCGCTCCTTATCTCTCAGTTTGTCATCGAGGTACGAGCGTAGTTCTGCATACTTAGTCTGTATGTAGATAGTGACACCGAAGATAGACCCGGCGTAGATAAGACACTCTGCGAATACACCCAGGACAGACTCGTGGATTTGTCCGGTGGGCGGTACGATGAATCCTGCGACAGCGAGGAGGAATCCACCGATGAGCATAGCTATGGCAGATACAATCTGCACGTTTTCCTTAGTTTCTTTTGTCATAATGAATTGTCTTTTGAGAGTTAATATGATGTGGTTATCTTTGCTATTGAGTTGTGGTTCGATTGGACCATTACTCTTTGGCAGTGTGGTGTCGCGAACACCATTTTGCATCCGAGCTGTGGTGGCCTCCTTGCGGAGAAACCATGGCTCTTTTCGTTTACATACTGAAAATGAAGGTGAGTTCGTAATTGTTGCTACTATCTAATGTATCAGCCCTTGCGATAACCTTGAACTCAGCGAGGTTAGTTCGGAGTTCGCTGAACTGGAACGGACCATAATCTTTAGACTTCTTGTAAAATCCGATGGCGAAGCGGAAATAGCGGTTGATGCCGAGAATGTTATAGGAGCGTTTGCCAAAGTAAATGCGCACTTCCAAAAGCTGTTGCGTTTCGGGGTCGATGACGGCACGGCAGTCACTGAACAACACACCAGGCTCTGTAAAAAACTTACCTCTGTTCGGGTCGCCCTCCTTATCCAAACGGAAAGAAATCTCGTCGCCATTATTCACACTAATCTTTCGGTCGTCATAAAAGCGGTTCCAGCCACGTCGCCGTGGAAGATACTCACGCACACCGTTTTCATCCTCCTGCTTGCGACTTGTACGCACCGAGTGTCGGAAAATGACCGGTGTAAGCCCTTGTCGGATATAACGGTAGGCATCCTGTATCACAAGAGTACTGTCAGTGATGATACATTCAATGTGCATCTGCGTAGCCTGCTTCATTGTGGCAAACTTCTGAATGTCCGTTTGCAACGATTTTATCTGCGATGCAAGCGACTTGATATCCGTCTGAATCTTTAGGATATCTTCAGCGTTGACAGTGGTTGCTTTGGTGTTTCTGGAAACACGGAGGCTGATATTTGCAATACCCTTTTGTAGATTTAAGATTGTTTCCTCCAAAGTTGAAAGCGAAGAGAAGTACTTGGAAATGTCAGCCTTGCATTTGTTCAAGTCCTGCACCTGCTGCGCACGCATGACACCGGCACGTTCGGTAGTGGCTTGGCGGATGAGAATGGAATTGTTTGCAATTTGATTGATTCCAGTAGAGAGGTTCGCCTTTCCCAACGTGAAGTACACGTTGTTGCGGTCGTCCGAGCCGATGGTGAGCGATGTCAGCACATAGCCGATGCGTGCAAGATCCGAGCGCCAATTATCAAGGCGACTCACGTCCGTTTGCAGAGCAGCTTTGCCCAAAAGGTCAGCGATTTTCTGCAACAGTGCGCCCAGAACTTCGGGCGTTATAGCCTCTTCGCGCGTCTCGCTGCGGAATGAGGTAATGAGAGATGTGATAGATGAAATGTCAGCCATACTTTTGCTTGTTTTTAGCAAAGGTATGGCTGACTTTTAGATGGAGAAAAGACATTGTTAGTGATTATAGCGCACATACTTGTCGTCAAGTGCCTGGGCGACGACACCGACGAACTCGTGAGCGATGTTGTCGGAGAGGAAGTCGCGGAGGTTCATGACGGAAGCGTAGTACTTACGGCTGAACCAGGGCTTCTTCTTGCGCTTGCGTTCACGGCCGATGTCGCCATGATTACCTCTTGGGATTTCCTTGCCAGTACCGAAGTTCTGCCAAAGGCCATATTCGAGGAAGGACTGTGACAGTCCGAGTTCGATAAATCGTCCGTCCGCTCTTACGGGGAGGGACTTGGGGCTGTGTAGCAAACGTCCGGTGTCGATTACGCCGAGGAGAGTCATTTGCTCACGCCATATTTTGAGCATCGTGTCGTTGAAGGCAAGAACGAACTTCTCACGTTCTTGCAGTTGTGGGTCATTGCCATTCAGATGGGTCATAACGTAAATCGGTATAAGTGTCAACGGCGATTTGAAAGAAAGCACAGGCACAGCCAGAGAAGAAGTATTGTTCGATTTCCTGAAAGGAAATGCGAGAGTCGAGATAGATATTATGCTGCTCCTGCTTCGTCTTTTCGAGGATTAGCTTGCTCATAAACTGCCGGAACAGCTCGCGCATGGTGTCCATGCACAGCTGGCGTGCAGCCATATCATCAATGGCGTGGCGCATGGCGAGGAAGACCGTCTTCACTCTTCGAGTGTGCGGACTGTTGTTCATCTCGATATAGCCTTGGCTTATGTCGCTGACGGCAATGATAGCCGTGGCGGACTGTAGCTGCTGCAAGGCTTCCTCGAAGCCGTCGAGTCCGCTGACCTTTGCGAATACAAAGTCATGGGCCTTGGCGAACTTGTTTGTTTCTGTGAGGGATGCGAAGAAGGCTGTGACATCCCAATTGATGTTCTTGTCTGTCATTTCGTTTGTCGTTTGATGTCTTCTACTTCTTTCGCTTTGGCATCGAGTTCTGTGAGTGCTCGCCATGTGTCCATCGAGAGCACCGCTTCTTCTTTGGTGATGTCACCTCCAGTGAGGGCACGGATCTGTGCATTCATGGCAGTCCGTAGCACCTCGCCGATGGGCGGTGCATAGCCCAGGAGGTCTTCAGAAGAACTGGATATCGGCTGCAGGAAGTGCGGAAACAGACGAGCGAAGTAATGCTTCAGCGACGAGAACCAATAGAAGGCGTTGAGCAAAAGCGGTGTTGTGAGCTGCGACTTCTTGACCTTTGGGTACAGAAGCGTGGCGAGGTGGTTAAGCAAAGCCTCGTTCTTGGTGTGGAGAAAGCCCTGATAATAGTTGTCGGCAGATATAAACGTTGAGAACGGCACGCCTTGGAAGTCGGCTTCGATGGCAGTGGCTCTTCCGATTTTAGTGATGCGAACTGGCAACGGTGCGAATTGCCGTAAGAATTCCAAAGATGCCGTGGCTGCTTGCACTTGTCTGATGGTCAGCGTTGTTTCATGCTTGGGCGCTTGGCGGTGCTTTACGAGATAGTTGCCGTCATGCGTCTTACACAACACTCTTAGGTCTGCCCATTTGAACAGACAGAGAGTGAGAATTTCTTCCATTGGCAGATCGTGCGAGAGCTGCGTGAAGAAATACTGGAGTTGGCTGTCAGATAGCGATTGCCAATCAGTGGGTAGGGATAAATTGAAAAATGCTTCCATACTGCGAAAGTACGGAAGCATTTGGGTTGGGGAAAAGACAAATTGTTTATTCTGGTTTCTGCACAAACATGATTTTGTCAAAAATATCACCTGCAGAAACGGCTACACGAACATAACGTCCATCCTGTGTTTCGTTTGGCGCAAATGTAACAGTGAGCGTATTTCCTTCCACCTTTGAAGATGTATAGCTGCCTTTAACTTCGGAATAAGGTTTGTCATCATACGAAGGAACGTTTTTAATGGTTTTATCACCCACCGACTCATTAACGTATTCAATCCAAAAATTCTTGTAATTCTTGCATTTGAAAGTATATGTACCGCCAGACTTTGGCACGCCAATAGCCTTGCCAAAACTTGGTGTCAGTGCTTCTTCATAATTGTTCTTTTCCCATTTCATGGCATCCCAATCACCATCGTCTTTGCTGCATGAAGCTAAAGACAAGATGCAAGTAAAAAGCAACATGGTTGCAAATAGTCTCTCTTTCATTTGTTATATATTTAATGGTTTTTATTATAAAACGCACAACCTCTTTGAATATTACATGAAAAATGCAACTTTTTCAGGATGAATATCCACTGCTCTCCTCCTTATTTTAATACGCTATTCAAAAACAAGTTTTTTGAACTTTTTATTTTCCATAAATACCTTTATATATGATGTAGAAACGGGTCCAACTACGGTATCGTTATTGCAACATTTTAAATTATTATCGAAAGCATTAATAATCCAATTATCATGTTTCGCTTTTCGTTCAATTATTATGGTTGAATCATTCCAATAAACTATATGCACGCTATCTATTATTGGGTCATTATCGCTTGATAATTTGCATTTCAAGTAATATGAATTATAGTATTCGTCTGGAGGATATATATAGTATTCATCAACCAGTTTAATGCCTGTTGAAGAACAACTGACAAGAAGAGACAGCAATATGAAATAGAAATACTTAATCATAATCTTTTTTGCGATTTTACTTAATCATTGTAGAACTGCCACAAAAATACAACTTTTTCAGAAGAAATACCCTCCACACTCCTTTTTATTTTTATATCCATGGTCTTCAAAGAGTTTGGCGGTGTCAGACTGTTTCCATTCAGCGAATACGTTGCCCTTGGCTAAACGTATGCTGTTCACGATGTCGATGATGCTTGGTATCGGATATTCACCGATGCGGAGGATAGAAAACTCGATGGCAGAGATGCGCTGATACATCCGCTTGTATCGAGCGGTGTCGAGAGTCATATCCCACTTATTGAGAGCGTTGGCCGTGCGAAGCATGTCCATGAGCTGCGGACTGAAGAACTCCGTTTCGAGGCGGTGCTCAATGGCGAGCAACTTGGCACGAGTGTCCTGGTATCGCAGCCAGATATGGTCAGCGAAACCCAGTTGGTGAACGATGTCAAGTGTAGGGAACATCGTGGCAGCGAAGTAATTGAACTGCTCCGAAGCAGTCCAATGGTGGGCATTCGGAAGCATGGTGAGGATAACGGCAAGCGCATCGTCGCGTTGCTTTTCGAGAGACAGAAGAAGCCTCTCGATGCGCTCCTTCGATGCCGGTATTACATTCTGATTGCTGACGATGCCGAATCCGTTAGGCGTAAGGATAAGGTCGAGCTGTGGCACGGCGTGGCGCATCGCCTCTGCAGCCGTGATGATACGGCAGTAGTGCAGGAGCGGTGTATTGTCAGAGTATGTGCGGATGCGACTCATTGTGTCGGATGAAACGAAAGTGTCGGTAAGCCATTGCTCCGCCTGTAATAGGTGATACTGTATCTTGTCAAAAAGAGATAGTTCACCAGCTACCGTTTTAAGCGTGTTGGGAACATACTTTCTTAGGGTATCGTTGTCATTTATCAGCATTGCCATTGTCTTTGGATTTATTGAGTGAAACTTGCTTTGCGTCCTTATTTTCATCGAGCGTGGTGAGCTGGATGAATGGGCAGTCCGGCTTGACCGCAGTCCACTTGTTGAAGCGGATGATCAGTCGGTGAACGGAAAAGAGGAGGTCGTGGTAAGGCTTTTGCAGAGCCTGGGCGATGGTGTAAAGTTCTCGCTTGTCGCTGCCTGAGTTGTTGGTCTGCGACTTGCCTGGCACCGAGCCTACGAGATTAGAGTGTACTCGCATGGTAAAGCACATCATGTTGATGGCTTCGACAATGTCCGTCGCCCAGTCGCCACCCTCCTTGTCCGTCTCTATCTTGTTGATGACCACATCATGCTGCTCCTCACCATTGGGTGAAACATAGAACGTGGAGAAGAGCACCTTGCCGCTGTTCTCCATGCCAGTGAGGAAGTTGATGATGTTGTCCTTCTCCTCGTTGACACGCTCCTGCTGCTTGACACGGTCAGTTATGCCCTCGACTTTGAAGATGTTGTTCCAGAAGGAGTTGGCAATCTCGATGTGGTACTTTATGGGAGCCGAGTTTCGGAGCTTCGCTTCCTTAGCGATGCCAATGAGCTGCTTGATGTTGAACCACTTTCCTTTGAAAAGAGCTGCGTAGTACGGTATTGGATAATACGTATTGTCGGGCGTAGGAATACGGCTGATGACAGCGAACTTCTTGATTTTCTTCCCTCTGTTCTGAAGGTCGGAGAATGGCGACTGTGGATTGAGAAGTTCGATGCGCTCGATGTCCTCCGGACTGACCGTATTACGCCAGTTGGCATAGAGAATATAAGGTATCACACCCAACTTGTCGGCAGGAGCAAAACGGACATAGCACGCCTGTTTGCGGACGATGCGGACGATGCGACTGGCATCCTCATTGAGGATGATCACGCTGATGCAGAAGCCGAAGTGCTTGAAGTCCTGGCACACGCCGAGAAAGTAACTTGCGAGGTCGTTGTCCAGCATAAAGTCATCCACTTGCGCTTGCACTTGTGCAGTGGCAAGCTCCGTGTCATAAACAAGTCCGCTGCCATAGCAGACTTCGGCGTTGAACATCTGGCAAGTGCTCAGTGTCTCGTCGGACTCGATCAGGTCGATTATATTGTACGGCATCTGATTGTCACCTCCCCACGGGATGTACTTCATCTTGTCGTTGATGATGATTGGTGCGATGTTGTGCTCTTCCTTAAAGACTTCACTTGTCTTGGAGGTGAAGGCTGCGGAGGCGTGGGCGCCGGGTATGGTATGGACGGATGTAAATGTTAGTGTATCGGGCATAATATGCTGTTTTTGAGGCAAAGATATAAGCCGATTAAAGGATTAGAAAAGACATTGTGTGTCACAAATTATTTTACTGAGATTACAAATATTTTCCGATTTCGCAAAATAAATCTTTTTAAAAATCGTTTTATAAGTATTATGTTGTACCTTTGTGTATCGTAAACAAATAAATATAAAACATGGCAAATAAGAAGCTAAATAGGTTGAAAATAGTTCTTGCTGAAAAAGAAAAATCAAACAACTGGTTAGCAGAAAATTTAGGTAAAGACAAAGCGACCATATCAAAATGGTGTACCAATACGAGCCAACCCGATTTGGACAACTTGATAAAAATATCGAAGCTGCTCAAAGTAGATGTCTCTGAGTTGCTTAGATTGGATGAAGATAGTGACATTAAGTTTTATAAATAGATTTTGCCTAGATGGCATTTAAGATATATTTGATATGACAGATAAGTGGAATAATTTTGTAAATTTTCTACGTCCTTGGACAGTTGGAGATTTTCCGCTACAAAGTTTGCAAGCCTGCTTGCAGTCTGTTTTAGGCTCTATGTTAAGTGAAAAACTTACCATAGACGGACTTTCTTTCACCAATCAAGAATCAAGTTTGGTGATAAAAGAGAAAGCAGGATACGATGGAGATGCAATGATATTAAAACCATTTATGCCTATTCGCCTAATGGATCTTGATGAATTATTACGTGTCGATATGGAAAAATGGGGATGTAATGTAGGCATGACAATAGGTAAAGAAATAAAACTTTATTACCATTCAGAAAGCATAAAAAAGACTGTATGTATATGTCAAATAAAGCTTGATTCAAATGATATTAATGGTAATAAAATTTTTTCATTATTGACAGCCGACAGATTTGACTCAAAAGCCATCTTGGACTATTGTAATGAGCTCTTTAAAAACATTAATCCAGAAGAGTTGGTGTTTGGATTCCTGAAACCATATCTTTTTCGACCTGATCGGAAGTTTAAACAATTACTTCAGACCGAGTTGAAAAATAAAGGATTAGAAGAAGAAGCTATTAATAGAGTGTTGAAAGATCTGGATATTTCTGTTTCATATAAAGGACAACAAAAAGCAAAAATACAGGTCGAGAAGGAAAATGATGAAGTTTCTACATCCCATGACACAACTAAATTTTCCATTGATGGAACCAATTATTTAAGTAAGCGAAATTTTGTATTAACTGTGGTAAGACAATATGTAAAGGATAATCCTGAGATTACTTATGAAGAATTGAATAGATTTTTCCGTTCAGATATCATAAGTAAAGTGCGAGGTGTTGTTAGACCACTAGCAAAGGTGAACGAATGGATAAAAACAAGTCCTGATTTGAAAAAAAGATATTGTTTGGCAGAAAATGAAATTATCACTTTATCAACCGGTGAAAAAGTGGTAGTAAATAACCAATGGGGTAAGAACACTTTCCCTAGATTTCTTAATTTAATTAAAAATTTATATACAATAAGCAGTGATCGTGAGTATCAAGATTTCCCACTTACACCATGTGATGAATTCTTGAGAGAAAACGATGTAGAGAAAGAAATGTATTCTAAAGGAATTAATATTTCGTTTGGGTCTTTACAAAATTTCAAAAAAGAAAATAAGTAATGAAGAAAGCACTGTTTACATTTATTGATCTATTCGCAGGTATAGGCGGTTTTCATACCGCCATGCATAGTGTTGGTGGAAAATGTGTGTTCGCGAGCGAATGGGATAAATATGCCCGATTATCCTATGAGTCTAATTACAAGGATATTGAGCCTACTTTATTTAAGAAAAATAAAAAAGGCGAATATTTATATTTTAATGAAGATATAACAAAGGCAGATCCAGAAAGTATTCCTGTGTTTGATGTCTGTTGTGGAGGATTCCCTTGCCAGCCTTTCTCTGTTGCAGGTCTGCGTAGGGGATTTGAAGACACACGAGGTACGTTATTTTTCAATATAGCAAATATCGTAAAACAAAAGATAGACTCAGGTAATCCACCCAAAGTGTTGTTCTTAGAGAACGTGAAAGGACTAAAAAATCACATGAAAGGCGAAACCTTGAAGACCATTCTTGCAACTCTTGACGAACTTGGATATGCTTATTGCTATGAAGTTTTGAATGCTAAATTCTTTGGCGTCCCGCAAAATAGAGAACGCTTATTTATAGTTGCTTGGTATAAAGAATTGATAAATGTTGATACCTTCAGATTCCCTTATGGAATATCACCTAATGGTGATACGATTTATGAAAAATCTAAAGATTTGTCTGATAAGGTTATCAGAACTAAGGTTTCTGATATATTTGAACCAGAACAAACAATGGACAAATACTATACCATAAGTGATAGAATGTGGATAGGTCATCAGAAGAGGAAGGAACGTAACAGAGCTAATGGAAAAGGCTTTGGATACTCGTTGTTTAATTCTGATAGTGTCTATTGTAGTACAATATCAGCTAGATATTGGAAGGACGGTAGTGAGATTCTTATAGATCAATCAGACAAAGGATTAAATCCTCGGCGTCTTACACCTGTAGAGGCAGGACGACTACAAGGATATCGAATTCTTGGGAATGGCTGGCAGAATCCGCAATGTGCAGACAACGTCAATTATAACTCAAAGAATCCTGAATTTAAGATTGTTGTTTCGCGAAAGGAAGCGTATCATCAATTTGGAAACAGCGTTGCAATACCTGTAATCAAGAGACTTTCAAAAGAGATTGTTGAACAATTATTAAAGGCTTGATATTATGGAAATAATAGAGTCAACCCAGATTCTTAAGAATCTAAATACGGTACTTGCCAAAGCAAAAAGTCGCTTTACACATGAGTTTGTCATGCAAGAAGTTACTTTAAATGATACTTTCAAGGTTGCTTTTCGTAATTTTTTATTAACTAAAGATTGCGAAATAGAATTCTTCGATAGTACCACTGTTGTAACTAACTCAATTGGACAACACATATTTATCGCAAATCAGTGGTTTGCTATAGCGTCTTATTTTGTAGATTTCTGTACTGAAATGTTGACTTATCGAACATTGTTTGTTAAAATATGCAAGTTAATGTATATGGATGGCAAAGCAATGAAAGAGTATGCAACAAGGTTGAAAAATTATCCAACAGCTGAAGATAAAGATGTTTTTGTCAATGTTGCTTTGCAAATGTTGAGAAATGATTTCCCTGGAAGAGAAAATGAATATCAAGATGTTGCAGAATATTTATGGAATTTTGTCAGTGATTATAAATGGTGGGCAGGAAATAAAACTGTAGACCGCCATGACTTCTACATATCAGCATTATTGAATCAAATGAGTGTTGTTAACAACAACTCTGAATATTTGGCTATAATAGTAAACTCATACGCAAGCACATTGAAACTACGATTGCTTGTAGAAAACGTGGAGAATTTTACTATCGGTATGAAAGTTAATGTACATGAAGAGTATGAGGAATACGATGAGTTAAATACTTGTTTAGTATCAGAACCTCAACTACACAAACAAGAAATATGTACAAATAAGACCAAAGGTATATCAATAAGTGCAGCAAGCCTTGAACGATTTCAATCTAAAGGATAAATATGAAAGCAAATTGGATTATATATAATAATCATTTAGCATTACAGGATGGTAAGAATGTTTACCATCCCAATGCTTCGGATATTTATTCACTTTTATCCAAAGATGATTGTGAAAAGCAGTTTAATATAAACTGTGAAAACCCAACAGTTGATTTGCCTAATATTAGGTTCTCAAAGTTAGGTTCTTCATTGCATATAAGATTAAACAACAATGAATGTGGAGAAATTATATGCAATATTGAGGCAAAAAGAAAAGGAACCTATATTCCTGTAGACGTGCTTGAAGGTACAATTATAGACCAATGTGTTTACAACAACACTTGGTTTTATCTTTCAGGTAATACTTTACAAGTGCAAGAAATATTGGAAAATGTCGGCATAAAAGGAAATGGAAGAATTTCGACACGCCAATACCTTAAGCTAATAGAATTGGAATTATTAAATGGTACAAGACTATTGGATAATGAGGTTGAAATTTCGTGCATAAAAAACACCATTGATAATAATGAGCAAGTACCATCAACCCTTAAAGCAACGCTTTTCCCATATCAAAGAACCGGTTTCCTATGGATAAAGAGAATGCTGGATGATTGTAATGGCTGTATTCTTGGTGATGAAATGGGATTGGGTAAAACTATGCAAGTAATAACTGAAATGCTAAGTCTAAAAGCACGATATGAAGTTCCTATGCTTGTTGTTGCTCCAATATCCTTATTGGTAAACTGGCAACGAGAATGCGCAAAATTCGCACCTACCTTGCATACAGCCGTACATTATGGCCAAAACCGTATTGGAAATTATAAAGCATTGTTAAATTATGATGTTGTCATCACTTCTTACACAACAGTGGTTAGTGACATTCATATGCTTAATATGATAAGATGGAAATTTGTTGCACTAGATGAAGCTCAAAGTATAAAGAATCCATTTAGTGCAAGAGCCAGAGCTTGCAAGAAGTTAAACCGTGAAAGGAGTATTGCAGTTTCTGGAACACCATTTGAAAACCATATAACAGACATTTGGTCGCTTATTGATTTTGTACAACCTGGACTTCTTGGCTCTTTAGAAAGTTATCAAGAAGTCATAACGGATGACGTGTCAGGAGGAAAGAGAATAGAGCCGATACTTAGCCCTCTGATGATAAGGCGTTTAGTGACAGACGTAGCAAAAGATCTTCCTGAGAAAGTGGTTTCGACGCAAGCATTGCAAATGTCAGAAAATGAGTGCCATGAGTATGATAGATATTTGACTTCTCTAAAGAATAGCGTAGAAAGTGATAAAATTAATTTAGGAATGTTGCAACAACTTAGGATTTATTGTACCCATCCTTACGCTGTATCAGAAGACAAAGGATCTGGAGATCCAGCAGAAGTTTCTATAAAATACCAACGTTTTTGTGAGATTGTTGAAGAGATAGTCAGCCGAGAAGAAAAAATAATAGTTTTTACTTCATATAAAAATATGTTTGAAGTATTCAAGCGGGATATTCCAAATAGGTTTGGTATTCAATTATGGGCTATTAACGGTGAAACGCCAGTTGCTGAACGCCAAGAAATTGTCGATAGATTTAACGGGTTAAGTGGCTCTGCAATGCTGATACTCAATCCAAGAGCTGCAGGAACGGGACTAAATATAACAGGAGCGAACCATGTTGTTCATTATAACTTAGAATGGAATCCTGCATTGGAAGACCAGTCTTCTGCAAGAGCATATAGGCGAGGTCAGAAAAAAACTGTATTCATATATCGTCTATATTATACAGGCACTGTTGAGCAAGTCGTCAATGAAAGAATAGAACGGAAACGAGATATAGCGTCGTCTGCTGTTATTGGAAATGATGGTCAAAGTCAAGATAGAGCAGACATTCTTAGAGCTTTAGAGTTAATACCTTCAATAAGAAACTAAAAATAGAATTCTATGATAATAACATCTCAAACCAAAATGGCAGATGACTTTGAACTTCTGCCTGATCCAGAACGAATAGTAAATGGATTAAGAGACACTGGCTATAACTTTAATACTGCTATAGCCGATATAGTAGACAACTCGATTGCAGCTAATGCATCTAAGATTAACATAGATGTAGATATGGATCCGAATATGAAAATAAGGGTTTATATCGCTGACAATGGATGTGGAATGGACCTAGATGGTCTTAAGAACGCTATGAAGTATGGCTCAAAAGAGCGTAGCGAAAAGAATAGCCTAGGAAAATTTGGACTTGGATTAAAGACTGCTTCAACAGCGTTTTGTAAAAAGTTCTCTTTGTTATCAAGAACTGCCGAAGAAATGGAGCTGCGAAAGGTTCAATGGGATTTAGACTATATTGCAGAGAAAGGCTCTTGGATGTTGCAGTTTCCTACCATTGAAGAAGATGAAGAGGAAATGCTAGACATGGTAGCAGACGGTGGTTCCGGAACGTTACTTGTATGGGATAATCTAGATCGGTTGATGAAAGATTATAAGACTTTGAAGAATGCACAAAAAGGTCTTGTAAAGATACTCAACGAGCTTAAGTTTCATCTGTCAATGGTATTTCAAAGATATCTAGATGTAAATGATTCTCGTGCAAATAATGTCGAGATAGTCGTGAATACGGAAAGGCTCAAGCCTTGGGATCCGTTCTGTACGAAGGAAGAATTGACAGAAACGTTACAAGTTGAGGATGTACCTGTAGATATGCCTGATGGCTCTCAGGCCATGTTTCATATTGCTGCATATATTATACCCAAAAAAGGCGAATATTCTACAATAGAAGCAGAGAAAGAAGCTAGAGGAAGTAATGATTTTCAAGGTATCTATGTTTATCGAGAAAACCGACTTATTCATAGTGGTGATTGGTTCGGATTTATGAAAAAGGAGCCACACTTTACTCTTCTTCGTGTAGATTTCTCGTTTGATTATAAAATGGACGAGTTGCTTAGTGTCGATATAAAGAAGTCAAGAATACTTCTTATAGGTGAATTGGCGCAGTTTATTATAAACTTCCTTGGAGCACCTAGACGTGAAGCAGAGAAACGTTATCGCGACAAGGAGAATAAGGCTGTACATGATAAAGGAGAGAATGCTCACGTTCCATCTAACCAAAATATTGATAGTAAAGCTTCCGAATTAGAAGGATCAAAAATAACTCCAAAAGGTGAAGATAGTGCTGAAATCAGTAATAACAACGGCACTTTTACAAAAACAATTTCCATAAAGAGTAATGTAGATCCTAAGCAAAATCGTGTAATACCAGTTCCTTCAATAGAAGGTAATGCTCTATGGGAGCCTGCGTTGGCTGATGGCAAACATGCTGTAAATATCAACGAAACGCATCCTTTTTATAAGAAAATATACGGACCTTATCTTGCTCAACATTTAGTTGTAGAAGGATTAGATGATTTGTTGTGGGCTTTGGCAGAAGCTGAAAATACGACATGTTCTCCGTCAAGCATTGAGAACTATGAAGATATGAGATACACAGTGTCGAGAATATTAAAAAAACTGGTTGCTGATTTGCCAGACCCAGAACAGGAAGATTAACAATTGATTTATGGAAGATTTATGTAATAAACTGAAAAGCGACTTAGAGCATTATTTTTCAATGCCCTTTGAAGTTTCTTCTTCATTGATTGACGGTGAAGAACATTATACTTGTAGCCCAACAAATGAGGGCGCAATGCTCTTTGATGTTAATGTTTATATACATAATCATATAAGGCTTATCATTGAGATGTATCCACAAAAACATGGTGGATACATTCTCGATGAAATGGCTTCGGCAGAAGACTACAAAAGAAAGCGCTTTTCATTGTGTAAAGAAATGCTTGAAGACAAGGGGGCAAGAATTAAGTTTCTTGTAAATGGAGGTAATCTCAATGTAGATGAATGGCCTAGTTTGTGGCGTTCCTTTATTTGCAAGATAGTACTTGTTCCTATACCTGATACCGGAAAGTCAGATAAAGGCTTCACTGTTATTTCTGAATGGTTGAGATATAGCTTTGATTTAATCTTTTCACTACTCACAATTACAGATATAGGTGACGAAGATAATAATATTATTTCTATTCAAACAGAGGGGACTCCGTCAGAAATACGTTCAATAAAATATGAACGTAATCCAATAAATAGACAGCTTTGTTTATATAGAAAAGGGTATAATTGTGCGGTATGCGGTATGAATTTCTATGATGTTTATGGAGAAATTGGCTATCATTATATAGAAGTACATCACACTACACCAGTTTCAGCTATGGAACCAGGATATGTATTTGATGTAGATAGAGACTTAGTTCCATTGTGCTCAAACTGCCATGCGATGGTACATAGGAGAAATCCGCCATATAGTGTTGAGGAAATGAAGAAAATCATAAATCATAAAAAATTATAATATGCAGTTCACAGAAGAGGAAGAAAATGCCATTATCAAAAGTAGACTTCATCTGGAAAAATTAGATGAAATACTGGAGAATAATCCCAACATATCTGCTGATGACTTCTATAACGAGTTCTATGAGAAACTTGGAGTCGTCTATTCTCATCATACAGAGTTAGGGAATGGAATGCAATTTTACAGAGCAAGAGTTGAAGATGAACACATAACTTTCCAAAATGTAACAGATATAAGCACGTTTTCATATATACCTTTTTCCTTGTGTAATCAGGATTTCCCTCCTATCCAAAGATTAAATAAAAAGGGACAATCGATTTATTATGCGTCAGTTTCACCAGAAACAAACTATTATGAAATAAAGAAAAATCTAAAGCCCGGTGCAGGTATTTATCTTTCTATGTGGAGGATAAAAGAATGTGCCAATATAAACTGTTATAATTTATTGCTTCCTAAAAATGTTTACTTTGGAGCGGAGAAAAACGATGAAATGGTGCTAAATGATCAAATTGCAAATAGCATTTTAGGAGATTATATAAGAACTATTGGCGAAAAGTGTTTGACAGAAAAATATGATGATGATAGAAAATATTATATTCCATCATTATTTGCAAATCATGTATATAACTACATGAAAGACGGTAAGCCGCTTTATGACGGAATACTGTACCCAAGTGCTATGGTTGGTAATGGAAAGGTTTATTATACAAATGTAGCATTGACTCCCAAATGTGTAGACAATAAACTTGATCCTGTATGGGTAATTAAAGGTATTCTTCATGAAGACATGAAAACTATAACACCTAAATTCTATGGAATTGTAAAAGATTCCCAAATTGGATGGCATAGAATTGATAATTTTATTGACACTTCTACATTTGAAATCATCGGTATTTTCAATAAAACAGAAGAATTCATTTTCAACGAAATTGCTAAAACAGAAAAAGAGAAAAAACAGATACAAGAATTTACATCTTCTCTTTTGAAAGGTTTAGGAGAATCCCTTTTGAAAAAAATATCGTCAGATTTAGACAACGACGTTTTGAAAATAAACTTTGAACACATCACAAAAATATTATTGGGAAAAGTACAATCTACATTAACTTGTAATTTAGAATTAAAAGATGATGTTTTCAATATATACAATATTATAATAAAGGGAAAACATATAAAAAGTGGTGGAATAATTGTTAGATGTACTATCAACTCTGAATTAGTTCCAATTTCTTCAGCTGAAGTTTGTAAATCGGAGTGATAATAGATAAAAAGGGGATGCTCCATGTTGGTGCATTCCCTTTTATATTATCTCCACAAAGGTTCATCCAGCCAATTCCCTGGGAAGCCCATAGCCGATGTGTCTACATTGAGATGTTCGGTCAAAAGAACTTTTAGTCTAAAACTAAAATTATTGCATGGTCGAATGACATTTAGCAAATATTGCAGATAGCATAATTGCGAGTAAAGTTTGTCATAGTTGCCAACTGGCGGTATTACCCAGTTGCCACGCAATGGAGTTGTCATCTGTGGCTTGATTGGAAATTTTCTGTTCCAAACTCGTGAGTGATGTGCAAGATAGTTTCTTAATACGACAGCACTTTTTATCCAACTTTCAAGAACCAAGTGTTGCGGAAGATTGAACTCACGAGCTATGCGTTTCTTGATTTTGTTATCTGCAAAATTACAAAACAATTTGGATAATGTTCCAAAAGAAGTAACCTCCAATGTTTTCCATACAGGAGGAAATTCAGGTTCAGAATATTTTGCCGAGTGCTCAATGATAAATTCCTCTCTTGTCCTCTTCAGCTCTTGCCTAATCTGTTCCATGCATTTATGGTGGATGTTAGCGTCACGGAATAAAGATACATCAGTGAACCAAAATGCGCCGTACTGTAAGGAGATATGGTGTATCATCTTTGAGCGAAGAGCAATTTCTACAGCTTGAATGGCAGTGAAAATCAGTTCACGCAAATCACAATCAAACCTGTATAAGTCCATTGCATTATCAAAAGTGCTACCTGGCTTGAAGATGTGTTGAACCTTATCACTTTCCATAGGATGAAAATAGTTGTCTAAGCGGAAATAGCTGACTACTTTCAAGCACTCTATGGCCTTATTCCTATCACGAATGATAAGACCGCGTGACTCCAACAAATCAAGAATTTCAGAATAGTCTAAGGGCTGTTTTGAATACTTCATAAACGTATAAAAAGTAAAAGTCCCACCCTGGTTCGCTGTTCTACGGGAAGCGTGGTGGGAACTGTTGATGCAAATTTACGCAATATTTTAGAAACAAGCAAATTTCAAGAGAAAAATTTGCAATTAATGTATGATTTACATATACACTTCCAAGCCATTCACCTCAAATATACATACATCGCGAAGCTGCCGGATCTCGTTAGAGTCCAGCAGCTTCATTCGTCTTGTGCCTTTGTAGAAGTCATATTTGAGGGAGATGCAGCGGTGCC
>OLHA01000350.1_pt1 | contig 27160 bp, 43 predicted proteins | sample 1605961 | NCBI WGS metagenome assembly OLHA01 (sample SAMN03283288) | human gut metagenome | biome: human-associated habitat; material: feces | host: Homo sapiens | place: Peru | collected 2012
CTTTTCCTGAAAATCTTATTTGTGACCTAAGTTCACTTATCTGTGAAGTTTTTGCAAATAAATCAATATCCGCATCATATTCCGCATTTATAATATTAAGCACAGGCATTATACAGGCAGCAGTTATCATACAGCCGTTCTGGAAATATGCGTATTTGCCAAAAGATATATTTTGCACATTCTTGATAAGTTTCTTGTGCGTATTCTTTGCTGTGGATAATTTGGAAGAATTCTTGAAAGGGGTGAACAAAATGACAGGATGGGTAAAAATTCACAGACAGATTATGGATCACTGGTTATGGAAAGAACAACCGTACGATAAAGCAAGGGCTTTCATGGATCTTGTTCTTAATGCGAACAGAGAGGACAAAAAGAAAGTGATCGGCAACAATGTTTTTATGATCTACCGTGGAAGTTTGTTTACTACTTCAAACGAACTAGCAGAGCGTTGGGGATGGAGTCGCGGAAAGGTTCAGAGGTTTCTTGAGTTGTTGAAAAGGAACGATATGATCCAGACTTCGGTAATGCCAGAGGGAACCGTTGTTTCTGTTTTGAATTATTCAAAATACCAAGGAAACGGGAGAAAGAAAAAGGAAGAGCAGCAATTCAGCGGGTGGATGGAAGCATGACGAGAGATGAGACAAAAAAAATCCTTATGGCAATACAGTCCGTTTTTCCGAATTTTCATATTGAAAATAAGACGTTTACACTAGATACCTGGAACATGATCTTACAGGACTTTAGGTATTCGGATGTGGAAATGGCTTTGATAGCTTACGTCAGGACGGAAACCAGGGGATTCGCCCCGTCTCCTGGACAACTGATTGAGAAAATCAATCTAATAACTCGTCCAAAAGAATTGAATGAGCAAGAGGCGTATTCAATAGTTCAACAAGCTGTCAATAGAAGCGGGTTGAATTATATGGAAGAATTTGAAAAACTTCCTTATTTAATACAAAAAGCTGTGGGTCGTCCAAGTCAACTGAGAGACTGGGCACTTGAAGAAAATCCGAATCATGAAGTCAGAACATCGAATTTCATGAGAAATTACAGGACAGAAATGGAAAGGCAGAAAGAAATTCAGAAACTTCCGGATGGGATAAAAGAACTTATACGACAGGTGAACCAAAACTCTGAATCAGAAAGACTGGAAGGTGTAAATAAGAGGATGATAGATAAAAGTAAAGAAGATCAAAAGGTAGTAAATTTTCTTGAAACGTCTGTCGATAAAACGAGAATGCCTGAAAAAATAAGAAGAAAAGTGGAGGAATTAAGAAATGGATGAAATCGTTAGAGGATACAAAGTCTTCAATGAGGACTGGACATGTAGTCCGGGTGGAAATACAAAGCAATACACTTGTCCTGGGAAATTCGAAGAAGATATAACACCGGTAAGATGCGGACGTGGGATGCACTTTTGCAGAAAAGCAGCAGACTGTTTTAATTACTATGATTTCAATCCGAAAAATAAAGTAGCAGAAGTCGTTGCGTACGGGGACGTTGTAGAAGTGGGCGATAAGTGTTGCACAAATAAGTTAGAAATCGTAAGAGAGATTCCGTGGCAGGAGCTTCTGACTATAGTAAATACCGGAAAAGATTGCACAGGACTCTGGAACACCGGGAACTGTAACACCGGGAACTGTAACACCGGGAACAGGAACACCGGGGACTGGAACACCGGGGACAGGAACACCGGGAACTGTAACACCGGGGACTGGAACACCGGGAACAGGAACACCGGGAACAGGAACACCGGGGACAGGAACACCGGGGACAGGAACACCGGGGACTGTAACACCGGGGACTGGAACAAATCTTCTTGTAATACTGGTTGTTTTAATACAGAAGAACAGAAGATTATGTTGTTCAATAAACCGTCAAATATGACTTATAACGATTGGTCTAGATCGGATGCAAGATATTTACTGAATCAGATACCGAAAAATGTTGTTGAATGGGTGTATGAAGAAGATATGACTGATGAAGAAAAGGCAGCGCATCCAACTTATGAAACAACAGGCGGTTATCTCAGAGTGCTTGATGAATCTGAATGTGCACAAATTTGGTGGGACGGACTGTCGGAAATTGATAAATCCACAATAAAAGCGATACCAAATTTTGACGGTAAAATTTTTGAAGAATGCACCGGCATTAAAATTAGGGAGGTTGACGAGTGACCGAACAGGAAAAGGAAGATCAGGAACAAATCGAGTACCTGAGACAGTGGAAAGAAAAGAGGGAGAAGAAGCGTGAGAACAGACGAAAAGTTAAATTATATGATCGGCTGTTTGCAGGTCGCAAAAGACGAGATGGATCACATGGCTGAATGTGTCGGACTGGAACCAGAAGATTACAAAGATTCTGAACGGTGTGAAAAATACTGGAATTACATCAAATGTACCGGAATGCCGAACAGGTCACTGGCAACCGATAACCTGCGGAATGTCGCAAGAATGGCGTTCAAACTGGCAAGGGAGATGGAGCATGGACGATGAAGAGGATCTGTCACTGGAACGTGACTGGGAATGTGACAAAAAGTGTAATACCTGCGAAATGCAGGAACTGTGTGAAAAATTAGAAGAAAAAGAATAGGAAAGGATACGGAGCTCCGGCCGGGCAAAAATATATCGGCTCCTTTCGAAAAAAATGTATATACAAGAAGATGATTTGAAGCTGAACGAATGGCAGTTCGCTCAGCGGAAATATTTAGATTATGAAACTAAGAACCGGTTGACCGATACCAGGATTGTTGAATGGTACGAAAACTGGGGTGGTCAGGTGTATGTCAGTTATTCTGGCGGACTGGACAGCACTGTATTGCTTCACAAAGTCCGCAAATTGCTTGGGAAGGAAGTGCCGGCAGTATTTTCCAACACCGGCCTTGAATTTCCGGAAATCGTGAGATTTGCAAGAAAAGCGGAAGAGTCTGGTGCGTTCGTGACGATCTATCCGAGAAATAAGAGAAAGAAACGCTTCCGTGGAGATAAAGAGGGAGAACGGATTCTATTCAAGGATATCGTAACAGAGTGTGGTTTTCCTCTGGTTTCTAAGGAAGTGGCATTAAAAATACAGAAATTACGGCACGGAAAACTTTCGGATAGATACAGAAATTACTTACTTAATGGTGACGAGCGTGGAAAGTTTGGCGTACTACCGAAAAAGTGGAGATTCCTGCTGGACACAGAATTTGACACGTCCGAAAAGTGTTGCCACATTATGAAGAAAATGCCGTTCAAGGAATACGAAAAGCGTACTGGCAGAAAACCATATGTCGGAACCACGCAGGATGAGGGATTCATGAGAGCACATCTGTACGCAAGCACCGGCTGCAATGTCTATGACGGAAAAACAATCAAGAGCCAACCGTTAGGATTCTGGACACGACAGGATATCTTGAGATACGTGGTGGAAAATGATATAGAAATCTGCTCCGTATATGGCGAGATCCGGCAGGATGCACAAGGGAACTATTACACGACCGGCGAACAGCGAACCGGATGCATGTTCTGCGGATTCGGGGCACATCTGGAACAGGAGCCGAACCGGTTCCAACGAATGTCCGCGACACATCCGAAACACTACCGAATTTGCATGAATCTGGAGAACAATGGAGTGAAGTACAAGGATGCACTGGAAACTTGTGGAATTTGTACGGAAACATGGGAACAACAGGGACAGATGAGCATTGAAGATTTCTTAGGAGGAACAGAATGAAAAAGGAAGAATTCATAAAACTCGCACAGAAATGTGGATATGGCAGTGAAGACCGGGCAAGAGATTACACAGAAAGGAATCCTAAAACGCATTATGGCGTAGATGATTTTATCAAGCTCTACCACGAATCAACAGATTCTATGCACTGGAACGGTGTACGTGCCACGAAAGGGTTATATGAAATGCACGGGATTAACGGAAAAACTACGGCTAAGAGGAATGGAGTGGCCGGGAATAGTAGCGCAAGACAGGATTGGGGGATGTGATGAAAGAATTAATCATAGACGCATTTGCCGGCGGCGGTGGTGCATCAGTCGGAATTGAGATGGCACTCGGCAGACCGGTAGATATAGCCGTAAATCATGATCCAGATGCCATCCTGATGCACAAAACGAATCATCCGGACACCTTACATCTGACGGAAGATATTTTCAAGGTAAATCTGAAAAAATATGTAAAGGATCAGCATGTGGCTCTTATGTGGGCGAGTCCAGACTGTACAAGCCACTCCAAAGCAAAAGGTGGAAAGCCACGGGAAAAAGGACTTCGGATTCTGCCGTGGGCGGTATACAGACACGCGAAAGAAATTCTTCCGGATGTGATCCTGATGGAAAACGTGGAAGAAATCCAGCAGTGGGGACCATTGGATGAAAAAGGATATCCGATACCAGAGAGAAAAGGCGAGGATTATCAAAAATTCATCACAGCAATGAAAAGTCTTGGTTACCGGTTCGACTGCCGAGAGCTGGTGGCTGCGGATTACGGAGCACCAACTACACGAAAAAGATGGTATGCCGTGTTCCGGAGAGATGGAAAAGAAATTAGGTTTCCAGAACAACAATACAGTAAGGACGGTAAGAATCGTTGGAAATCGTGCGGGGATTATATTGACTGGACGGATCTCGGTAAGTCGATATTTGACCGGCAGAAACCGCTTGCAGAGGCAACACAGAAACGGATCGCGAACGGTATCAAGAAGTATATCGTGGATGCGGAATCTCCCTATATCGTGAGAAGCAAGGATGCGATGGCGTTCATTATCCAGTATCACGGAGAAACCCGCACTGGTGATTCCAGAGGACAACTTCTGACGGAACCGATCAAGACCATTGACACATCGAACCGGTACGGATTGGTTACGGCATTCATCACAAAATATTACAAGTCCGGGATCGGCCAGGGATGCGATGAGCCGTTACATACAATCACTACATCACCTGGACATTTTGGTTTGGTGTCGGCTTTCTTGATAAAATATTATGAAAGTGGATGCGGACAGCAGCTTGACAGGCCACTTGATACGATAACTACGAAGGATCGCTTCGGACTGGTGAACGTGATTCTGAACATCAAAGGTGAAAAATACATCATTTCAGATATTTTCCTGCGGATGCTCAAACCGGAAGAATTGAAGTTGATGCAGGGATTCCCGAAAGATTACATCATTGACCGGGATTACAACGGAAGACCGTATCCGATTGCAAAACAGGTAGCGAGAATCGGTAACAGCGTGGTTCCAATCATGGCTCAGAAATTAGTAGAGGTGAACTGCCCGTATCTGAAAGTAGGCGAGCGGATGCCGAACATGAGCATTGATGACAGCCAGGAGCAGCTGAGATTTGCGTAGAAAGGATGGGGAAAGAATATGTATTATGACTACGATGAAGAAGAGTTCTATTCAGACAGCAAATATCAAGAACAGGTAGAAAATCTTGAAGAAGCAATTAAAGCTTCAGTAAAATCAGAAATTATTGATGAGATGAACAGGCTGAGAACGGAGAACGAAAAGTTACAGGGCATCAAAGACCACTTCGAGGAAGTGAAGCGAGACTATGAAAAAAAGAAGGCTGAGTGTGAGAGAGTTGTCCGGAACGCAGAACAAAACGCAAAAAGAATGAGAATTGCTGAATTGATGAAGGGTCATAAGGTTGTAAAATGGAAAATCACTTTGACGTTGGTATATGGACAGAAATGCGACAAGTGCGATTCTAGTCGAAATGTAGAAATTAAATTACCGTCAGGAAGAGTCGTGAATGATTCGTGCGAATGCAAGACGGACAGTAAGAGGTATTATTACCCAAAAAGATATATATTAAGTGAGTTTAATGACAGGTACGGGGATGGAAGGATAACAGCTCATTACTCCGAGGAAAAGATCCACAATGAAAAAGATACGTATTATGAATTATACGATTATACAGTATGCGACAAATTTACGGATGCCGAGAAAAAGGAAGCAATAGAAACCCTCAGTGATAGAGTGCTGGGAATGCTGTTTGACGAACAGGAAGAGTGTCAGGAAGTGTGCGATCGTTTAAACGCCAACCTTGGCGATTACATGTATACGATGGATGGAAGTGAAGTAAAAGAATACCTCAAAATGTCGAATGAGTAGAAAGGATGTAATATGACAGAACAGGAGAAACAAGAGATCATTGCGGAAGTAGAGAAAAACGTAACGGCAGAAGTCAGCCGAAGGGGCAAAGAAGAGAGCGCGAAAGTTCTTAAGGTACCACGCGAAAAATGGTACGGGGATCGCGTTTCAAGGTTTGATCCGTTAAGAGATCCACTGATGCAGGATGTTTTTGACAGCCCGTACATGGCATGGGATGCATGGGAGCATATCCGGCGGCTTACCTGCCTTGTGTGTGGAAGCAGATATGTGCGGCAGCTGGAAGGAGATCCGAACGCTGAGAAAGTGTGTGAGGAAATCTGTCAGAAAATCTATGATCTGAGGATGGAGATTACAAAAAGTGAAATTTAAACAAAACTATGATTGCAAAGAGGACATATACGGAAGAACTCCGGTGGCATATATTTCTGGGAATGATACAACGCCACAAAATATCCATGATGCAATCTTCAAAAACGGACTCTTTGGATGCGGATACAAATTCGCAATGGTGCTCGATGAATCGAAAGACGAATACGAACCACTTGAAAAAGAAACGGAACTCTATTTTCTTGACGATATCCTAGAGGAAGTATGCGAATATGCAGGAGTCGAGCGAGTGAAAGAATGGTTAAAAAGAAAGGAATAACGAATGCCCGGTAAACCGGGTTGGTGCATAGTGAATGGCGGTGATGTACCAGAAAATTTCAACACCGTGGCTAGAAATCCCGTCTTGGAAACGGGGCGGGATGTATAAGAGCAAACGAATGGTGATCCACGATACAAGCGCATTTGTAGCGTGGTGTTATGAAAGTATGTTGGTTTTCAACAGGAATAAGCAGTTTTGTAGCATGTTACTTAGCGAAGGATGTGGATGAGATCATTTATACACATGTGGCGAATCAACACCCTGATAGCCTGAGATTCTTGCATGATTGTGAGAAGCTGTTAGGCAGAAAAATAACAGTCCTACAGTCTGATGAATACCGGGATGTGGACGATGTGATTGAGAAGACGAGATGCATCAACACTCCATTCGGTGCACCGTGTACCGAAAAGCTGAAAAAGAGAGTACGGATGAAATGGGAACGGGAACATCCAGATCACCATATCTACGTGTGGGGAATGGATGCCGCCGAAAAGAACCGTGCTGCCAGGCTAGAAAGGACACTGACAGACTATGAGCACGAATTCCCACTGATTGAGCACAATCTGACGAAAGAGGAAGCGCACGGGATAGCGGACAAGCTTGGATTGAAGCGACCGATCATGTATGACATGGGATATCGTAACAACAACTGTGTAGGCTGTATCCGCGGAGGAATGGGCTACTGGAACAAGATCCGTGTGGATTTTCCGGAAGTGTTCGCACGAAGAGCCAAACAGGAGCGAGAAATCGGGCATAGCTGCATAAATGGAGTGTTCCTGGATGAATTGGATCCAACGAGAGGAAATATCAATGATGAAGTCATGGAGGACTGCACAATAGCATGCCAGCTTCTTACGTGGGATAAATGAAAGGAGAAAAGGATATGGGAATGTTAGAATGGGCGAAAAAAGAGATTGAAATTGCCAAAAAAAGAGAGAAAGAGGACGACCAAGAAGGAGTGTTCAACTACGGCGCAATGTGCTATGCAAGCGCACTCAGAGCGTTTGAAAGCCTGGCGAAAGACGGTCACTCTGGTATGAGCATCGGATTCACGAAACAGATTTTGAACCGGTTGATCGATGGAAAATCGCTGACACCGATCGAAGATACCGAGGACATGTGGAGCGAATGCTGGAAGAAAGAAGATAACAGCGTAACGTACCAGTGCAAGAGGATGGGAAGCCTGTTTAAAGATGTGTATGAGGATGGAACGGTAAAATATCAGGACACAGAAAGAGCATATTGCATTAACATATCAGAATCAGATGCGCCGTACTACAACGGATTTACCATGGGAATATACAATGAATTATTTCCAATCACAATGCCATATATGCCAGAGGACGGGCACGATGTAATTATCTGCGATGAACTATTGACAGATCCGAAAAAAGGCGATTATGACACGAAAGCCATTCTATATGTCAAAAGGACGAACGGCGAAAGGATTGATATTAACCGGTATTTCAAGGAAACTGACGAGGGATTTAAAGAGATCTCTGAGGAAGAGTACCGGGAACGTGAAAAAAACGGATGAGGAAAGGAGAAAACATGCCGGAAATGAGTGACGTTATCAACAACCAAATTTATGAAGTTAAATTAAAAGTAGAAGAAACTGTGGACGATTTTATTTTCCAAACAATACAGCCATTTTGCGAAAACATTGTAAAACGCAAGATTTCGAAAAAAGAGTTGGAAAATATGCTTCTGATAGCCGAGAGGATGAAGTGGATACCGTGCAACAAAAGATTACCGGAAAAGGGTAAGGAAGTGCTTGCCTGTGATAAATATGGTGAAATGCTTAGCGGTAGGATTCGAGAAGATGTCGAGACAGGATTTGCAGCCGAGAGCGATGACACGACTATGTATAACTGCGTGGCTTGGATGCCATTGCCGGAAAGTTACGAGGTAAAAAAATGGATAGAAAAGAAATAACAAAATTTCTGTCACAAGTCTTGGAACACAGCGTTTTAAACAGTTTCGGGAAACATTACGCGAAAGAGGTGAGCGTTGATCCGTGGAGATCAAATGCAAAAAGAGTAGATTATATGTTGTTTTCTCCAAACAACCAAATGTCTGTATCTGGGATAGAAAAAGGAATATTCACGTGCTATGAAGTAAAAAGCTGCAAAGAAGATGTTTACAGCGGAAACGGGTTGAATTTTTACGGTGAGAAGAATTACATAGTGACCACGATGGAATGTTACAAAGACATATTGCCAGATCTACGAAGTGGAAAATTTGACAGACATTTGCACGAATGTAATCCAGAATCATCTGATTACTGGGGAATTATGGCGGCAGTACCGTATATGAGAGAACTGGAGGATGAATTCCAGAAGCCGACTTCTATTGATGCAAATGTAAGAACATGGGTAATGAGAGTGGTAAAACCTTGTAGAACCGGTCCGAGAAAACGGTCCATGACAGAATTACTTTTTTGTATGTTAAGGAGCGGAAGATAAATGAAGGAGGTGTGATATGAGGACTTGCAAAGAGCAATGTACATTCGGACTCGAATACGATCAGTGCTGCATAAAGTGTGAAAGATATCCGGAATGCCCGGCGATATGCGATTTCTTAGATGAGTACGAATTTACAGAAAACTGCCCAAGTTACATAAAAGAAAAGGATGGTGAAGAAAAGTGAGAATCATTAGTCAGAATGGAGAGTTTGATTTACCTTACGAGGAAACAACGATTAAAGTTTTCGGTGACGGAGAAGTAGTTGCATTCGCGTTAAGTGATTTGGGATGTAGTGATTATATTTTAATGGCGAAATATTCTACCAAAGAAAAAGCGATGAAAGCTATGGAAATGTGCCGAAATCGGTATCTTTCCAGAATAGAGTTACAAGGTGGCTTCGATGCATTGAATGGAAGCTATGTGCAACCGAATTTCTGGGTATTGCCAATAGTTTTCCAATTTCCACAGGACGAGGAGGTAAAAAGTATGAAGAACAAGTTACTCAGCAAAGAAAACGGTGAAAAAAGTGAGGATAAAAAATGAGTAAAGCGAAGAAGTGTGACAGATGCGGTAAGTTCTACGAGAAAAATGTGGTGATGAAATCGAAAGGTTCAATTCTTGGAAGTACCATTGGAGGAATCAATACAGCGACAAAAGAAGGAAAAACAGATGAACACTTCGACCTGTGCGATGATTGCATTAAGAGGCTGGGTGAGTGGATTAAAAAACAGAATTTGGACAGTAGGTGGATCCCCGTTAGTGTAGGATATCCAGACAACGCAAGAGAAGTATTGGTAACCATAAAACGAACCGAAACAGGAAAATCAAGATATATGATAGATAAAGCAAAGTGTATCCATGACGTATACACGGATAGAACAGTGTGGGATTCCTATGAGTATGGAGCTATAGGGATTTCAAACGCAAAACATATGGAAGTTACCGCATGGATGGAATTGCCGGTACCGTATAAGGAGGATACACAGGATGAATAAAGAAAACACAGACGGTATCCGGGAACTGATTGAAAATTTTAAGAGGGAGGCTGTTGAGGAATACAAAAGAGAACATGGGATCGGATGGATCCCGTGTTCTAAGAGGATGCCGGAAGAACGCCCCAGCATGTTTGCAAAATTAAAAGGAACAGATCGTTGGAGCATGTTAATGTTTGAAAAAGTATCGGATGAAGTGTATGTTACTATCGAAATTCCAGGAAAAGGAAGAATAGTAGATAGAGCAAAAACACTTGATGGAAAATGGAAATGCGATGCACACATTCTAGGTTCAGAAGCGAAAGTGGTAGCATGGATGCCGAATCCGGAGCCGTATATGGGAGAATAGGAGGAAGAATAATGGTATCAAACCAGATTATTGAAGTTTTAAATGAGATCTGCACCAAATTCGGTCTTGCAATCGACTGGACAAGCAAGAACGTGCAACCGTATTTGCAGGAGCTGATGGGAAAATGCGTAGCGTATAAATTTGCAACCAGTATCATGTGGTTAATATTTGGGATTATTGTTTGCATTCTAGGAAGTGCGTTTGCAAGAATGGCGGTTTGTAATTGGAAGAAATTCAAAGAAGAACCATATGACGTTTACGATACGAAATGCTTCTTTCAGTCCATGGTAAGCGGAATCCTTCTCACTGTTGGAATTGTCATGGTTGTATGCAACATTACCACAATGATCACTTGCAAGACGTTCCCGGAAAAAGTGGTGCTGGATATGATAACACAATACATGAAAGGTTAGCAACATGGTGGCAATGACAACATGAGCCGGAATGCTGCGATGGAAATTGTTAAGAGAGGTGGAGCTGATGCTTAAACCAAGAGTAAGAGCTAGAGATTTTGAAAAATTCGGATTCAAGCGGTGCAAAGGAATCCCGAAGAGTAGCGAATGCTACTATCTCTGCATTGCACGGGGAATGAAAATGCTGTTCGTTAGTGATTACGTTTTTACAATTAATGATTGGAGATCTGATGATCCGCGTATTCACAAAGATGCGAATTGCCGGTATCGAGATCGCAGGGATGCTCTGGACATCGTGTATGAGTTGATTAAAAGCGGAATGCTGAGAAGTGAATGGGAGGAAGTATGAGGAGACTAATTGATGCAGATTTACTGATGAGAAAATGCGAGAAATGGTTAAAACCGAAAGCACCAGACGAAGATGAAATGGTTTCGTTGACAAATATTGCGGTATCTATGCTTATGGAGATTGAAGAACAGCCGACAATGTTTGAAATGGAAGAGAATGGTAAAAATCTGATGGAGATATACAAGTTGTTCAATATTGACGGAAGTCTGAAAAGAAAACTGACAGCGAAAGAAATGGTGATGTTATATCATATTGCAGATGTGATGAGAGGTGGAAGAGATGAAGAATAAAGAGAAGTTTGCAAAAGAGATTGTGGAGCTTGCGTGTAATGAATCTGATATTGCAGTATCTAAAGCTACCGGAAATCCAATCGATTGCAGGATTATCGAATGTGATTGTTGTGCATTGTATGAAGGTGGTACATATAATGATGACACATGTCGTGGAGCACTTAGAAAATGGGCAGAATCAGAGTACATTGAAAAGCCAGTGATAAGCAAAAGAGATAGAGCGTTTTTGTAGTATCTCGATAAAAATTATGAATACATTGCAAGAGATAATGATGATACTCGGCTATGTGTGTACAATGCGAAACCAAGCAAAGGTTATAGTTTTTGGAAGGCAGGCAGTGGTAAGGGCTTTTGTTTTGATGATCTTATTGACGTTGACTTTCCAATGGTCAAATGGTCAGATGAAGAGCCGTGGCTGATCGAGGATCTGAAAAAGCTGGAGGTAGTTAAAAATTATGAATAGAGAAATTCTTTTCAGAGCGAAACATATTCATACAATTCCAGGTAATGAGCATCTTAACGGAACATGGGTACATGGCTATCTTAGTGACGAGAATCGTATCTATGATAAAAACCTTGAGGGTGAACTCCTTGTTGATGAAAATACGATTTGCCAGTACACCGGCGAAAAGGACAAGAACGGTCAGAAAATCTATGAGGGAGATATTCTGGAAGCACACCTTGATGATTCCTTTTCCGAGGATGTTACGAGAGTGCGTGCGACTTTTGAAAACATGAAATGGTGTATGGTGCAAAAGGGGATGATTCCAGACCCATTCGAAGCAGGAGAAGGGAAATACTGGGAAGTGACCGGGAATATATTCGACAACCCAGAATTGATAGGAGAGACAAAAGATGGCGAAAGTAGATAAAGAATACACTTGGAGAATGCAGGGAATGACACATGCGCTGGAAGTTGTCCGTGAAAACGGTATTGAAGCACTTGCTAAAGAGGTCAAAATGCGCGGATTTACAAGGGTACCGCTTGGAGTCCCGGACAGCGAGTGGAGACGCTTTGTCGATGTAATCTCCACAAACTTGTATAACATGACAATCACAACAGCAGCAATGGCACTGCATGATGGTTTTGGATTCGGCAAGGACAGGCTAAGAAAATGGAAGTCTGTTTTTGACAAGAAAGTAGAACACGCTATGAACATTGACTGGCTTGGTGAACACTATGTGAGCTTCGAGGATTATGCAAACTATCTGAATGAGTTGTATGACGTTGGTATAGACATTAATGTCCTTGCCAGAGTACAAAAGACGAACGATGCACTTATTCCTGGATACAGACAGGCGAGTGTGGACAGAATACTGGAAATTCTCAAAGATGGCGGTTTTAACGAAGCTGCGGAATATCTGGACGAAAAGGTGAGATAGCCAAGTGTCAGCCTTGGTAAATGCTGACGAAAGGCAGGGAATATGAGAACACGTTTTTATAATCTTTGCAAAGGAGAAATCGATTTTTTAATCGAAAATTGTAATTTTACCGATGATGAACGCATATTAATAGAAATGGCAAGCAAAAGAAAAAGTGACATTGAAATTGCTGACAGACTCAGTATAAGCACTTCTTTAGTGACAAAACGAAAGAAAAAGATAATGGACAAAATTCTTGAGTTTCTGAAAGGAGATGTTTGTTTGACAACTATTTACGTGAACGGCCAACGTGTCGACAAGAAAGATCTTGAAAAAATGGAAATTCACATTGAAAGTGTAAAAAAGATTCTTTCTGAGAAATTGACAAAAAATAAATAGCAGTGTAGGATTGACCTGAATAGAGTTCAGGTCAATTTTATTAAAGGGGGAATTGACATGAACAAATTGAACGTAGGATACCTGCGGGTGTCGACTGAGGCGCAGACAGAAAAATACGGTCTTGACTTACAGAAACAGAAGATTATAGAACGAGCAAATAAGGATGGGACCACCATTGATCGTTGGTATATCGATGGTGGCTATTCCGGAAGTAGGCTTGACCGCCCGGACATTCAAAGACTTCTGGAAGATGTAGAATTCTGGATCATAAAATCTGTATATGTGTACAAACTTGATCGAATGAGCCGAGATACGATTGACGCTCTTACTTTGCTTTGCCGAACTTTGCCAAAATATGGTGTCAAATTAATATCTGCCACCGAAGAACTTCGAATAGATACCCCGTCAGATAAATTCCTTACAAGTGTAACCGCTGTTGTTGGACAGTACGAACGGGAACTTATCTATATGAGAACCAGAGCCGGGATGGTTGAAAGAGTCAAAAAAGGACTCTGGATGGGTGGAGGACGAATTCCTTACGGATATTATTATGATCGTAACGATGGGATACTGCATGTTAAAAGCGGAGAATCAGAGAAAGTAATAGAAGCATATGAATTGTATCTGAAAGGTTATTCTTGTCAAAGGATTTCTGATTTACTCGACTTTTCATGTGATAAACATGTAAAAAATATTTTAACAAGCAAGGTATATTTAGGCTACATATTCTATAAAGGAAAATATTACAAAGGATTACACGAACCAATTGTTTCTGAAAAAATGTTTAACTCTGTTCATATTTTCATGAAGAAAAGAAGCTCGAATGCATATATAGGAAACAAATTTATGCTTTCCGGATTATGCTACTGTGGAAAATGCGGAGCAAGAATGAGATACAAAAAGTGGGGAAACTGTCATATCATGGAATGCTATTCAAGAGATGGCGGAAAACAACGCATGGTTCGAGATCCGAACTGTAAAAATTTACGCATGGACGCAAAAATGATCGAGCAAGAAGTTTCTGATTGTTTCCGGCGATTCATTGTGAATGTGAAGGCTGAAGAGAAAAAAGAAAATCAAAAATCCATTATTGAAAAGAAAATCAAAAAATCAATTGATAAGTTGAAAAAATTATACGCCCTGTACGGGGAAGGTGACAGTGATACATTACTTTCTGTTATACAGGAAGAAGAAAAAAGACAGAAATCATTAAAAACGGAATTAGAGGAATCTATCAGAGAGGAATCCGTAGATAGCAGCGTGAAAATAGAAAACATTCAAAGGGTTTCAACTATCTGGGATACTTTAACACCAAAAGAACAGAACAAAATTCTAAAAGAATGTGTGGAAAAAGTAGTCATAACTGATGGTGACATCGACATTCATTTTAATATTTCTTAATTTTTTCTCCTTACGAACTTCATCCCGATGAACGCGGTAAGGAGAAAACACAACATATTGACCAGAACTCTATTCAAATAACAATATATTGTGAAAATATTACTATTTGCTGACGGTTTGACCGTCTTTTTTTATGCGAAAATTCAACCATAAGGAGGCGGTCGAAATGTTTTCAGATGCTTTATTAACAAAGATATTTTCCGATGATCGTCTCAGGCATGTACCACTCGAATACCAGTCAACAGTCATTCATGTAGTGGAAGATGCCCTTGAAAAACGGTTCTATACGGAAAAACCATACGCTGAAAAAGAGGAAATTCTAAAAGAGTTATGTGAAAGGTAGGTAGATACCTATGTATGAAAATCCATATTTACAGAATCCATACCTGCAACAACGGTTTTACCAACAGCCGCAGCAGTACCAACAGATGCAACAGCTTCAGCAACCGACTCAGCAAATCCAGCAGCCACAGTTTCAGTCACAGCAATTACCTCAGTTGATCGGAAGACCAGTAAACCAAGTAGAAGAAATAACAGCAAACGATGTACCGATGAATGCTCCGTATGCACTTTTTCCAAAATCAGACCTTTCGGAAATCTATCTTAAATCCTGGACAGCTAACGGAACGATTCAAACCATAGCCTTTAAACCTGTTCAAATGAATCAGGCTGACAATTCCTTGCGTAATCAGTCAGAATTGAAATTAGGACTATCTGAGGACGTCACACAGGTGTTTATGAGCCAGTTTGAAGAGTTAAAAAACAAGATTGACCGGTTAGAGCAGTCAATGTCTGGAAATTCCGGTACTGTAAGAACAAAATCAAAAACTTCCACAGTTAAAAAGGATGGTGAAAGTGAATGAATCCGATGAGTTTTTTTCAAATGCTTAAAGGTGGAAATCCGCAGCAGTTTTTAAAACAAATGATGGGAAACAACCAGATCATGAGCAATCCTATGGCGCAGAACGCAATCAACATGGCTCAGAAAGGTGACATGAAGGGGATAGAAACGCTGGCAAGAAATCTGGGGAAAGAAAAGGGTATAAACCCTGACGATCTTATGAATGAGATCAAAAAGAAAATGAATATGTAGCATATTAGAGGTTGTGCACAAAAACGAAGTACCTCTTTATGAATAAAATTTTCCAAGGAGGAATAAGGTATGTTTAATTCAAACAATGCGCCTTTTACAATGCCTGTAATGCCGGCAACTGGTTATTCCGACAGTAATGGAGCATGGGGAGACGGTGGATGGTTATGGATCATCGTAGTTTTCGCATTGCTTTTTGGATGGGGTAACAATGGCTGGGGCGGCTTTGGTAGTGGAAATGGTAGTGGATACGTCGCTACAGCTGCTACACAGGCGGACATTCAGCGCGGATTTGATAATCAGGCGGTTATCAGCAAGCTGGATGGCATTAACAACGGTCTGTGTGATGGATTCTACACTCAGAACACTGCTATCATGAATGGTTTCCATGGCGTAGACAATGCAATTTGCAATCTGGGATACCAGACACAGCAGGGGTTCAACAATACAAATGTTGCCCTTATGCAGGGACAGAATGCATTGCAGGCACAGTTAGCTGATTGTTGCTGCCAGAACCGTGAAGCAATCGCTCAGGTCAGATACGACATGGCTCATGACACATGTGCCCTGCAGAACACCATGAACACCAACACACGCGATATCATTGAAAGTCAGAACGCAGGAACACGTGCAATCCTTGACTATCTCTGCCAGGAAAAAATCTCTACTCTGCAGGCTGAGAACAACGACCTCAGACGTGCTGCTTCTCAGGATCGTCAGAGCGCACTGCTCACAACTCAGATGGCTGCTCAGGCACAGCAGATCATCAACGCTGTGAACCCCGCTCCGATTCCGTCATATCAAGTTCCTAACCCGAATGCATATTACGGATGCGGATGCGGCAGCGGTTGTGGATGCTGACAAATGAACACTGTGTAACTTAACCGATTTATGGTTATGTCTGCTATAAGCAGTTTTACAACAAAAGGGCAGACTTAACGGTTTGCCCTTACTTTTATTTATGGAGGTATGATTTATGGCTGAATTTGTAGCTGTTTCTGCACAGGAAGTTGCAGCAAACGGAAATGTTATTTTTACCAACACTGCAGTATCTGGTAGCAATTGCATAAAGCACCGTGAGGGATCCGGTATCATCACTCTTCGCGGACTGACAAACCAGTGTCGTGCAAGATACTTTGTTGACTTTTCTGGCAATATTGCTATTCCAACTGGTGGTACGGTCGGTGCGATTTCTCTGGCAATCGCGATCAGTGGTGAACCGGTGCTTTCTTCTCAGATGATAAGCACACCGGCAGCTGTTGACCAGTACAACAATGTGTCTTCCGGTGTCTATATCGATGTGCCAGCTGGATGTTGTGTAAATATTGCAGTAAAGAACACCAGTACTCAGGCAATCAACGTAGCGAACGCAAACATCGTTGTCACAAGAGAAGCGTAAGGAGGGAATTTCAATGGATGTAAAAAGAATGCATGATATGATTGAGAAGCTTTCCGAATGTGCAAAAGCCGAACTGGATAAGGGAATAGAAAAACTGGATGTGTGTGAATTTGGTCAGGTAACTGATATGCTCAAAGATTTAGCGGAAGCGATGTATTACAGGACTCTAACGAACACCATGGAAGAATTTGACCCGGAATCTATGCTTGATATGGTGGATCGATACGGTGACCGCCGTTTCTACGACAATTACCGGTATTCCAACGGCAGATTTGCTCCGAAAGGTCGAGGAACCCGGAGGGGATGCGAAGATTACCCGCCATACTGGCATATGACCCCGGAGATGTACCGGATGGATGGTAAAGAATACAATCCTGACCGCGATATTGACCGAAATAAGGGCAGGATGTATTACACCGAAGAGAAACCCGAACGGAAGTATAACATGGCAAGAAGAGCCTATACGGAAGCCAGAGAGGGACATAAAGACAAGGATACTAGAATGCACGAATTGGAATCTTACATGTCTGAACTGAGTAAGGATGTTACGGATCTTATCGGAGAGATGTCAAACGAAGAAAGAACGCTTGCAAAAGCGAAATTGAGTACATTAATCAGCAAAATGTAAAGGGGAGGGAACTTCGGTTCCCTCTTTTGGTGACTATATGGAATTTAAAATCAGAAACGAATCTTGGTCGATTCAATTTGTTCCGGCACAATCTCCAGAACTTCAAAAATCAGACGGTTCCTATACCATAGGAGTTACTGACCAATCAAACAACACTGTGTATCTCGCTGACCATTTAACAGGTCCCATGCTGGATCGTGTCCTTTGCCACGAACTTACTCATGCGGTCTGTATGACGTACAATCTGTATATGCCAATTGAAACAGAGGAAAAACTATGTAATTTTATGTCTGACCACGGAAAAGAAATTATATATCTTTTGGATAATCTGCTTGAGAATATATTAATTTTGCGTGTTGCTTAGAAAGTTGCTATATGGTATAATTACCTCAGTGACGAGAAATGCATGAAGGACGAGTGAGATCTGGATTGAAAAGGATCAGGCATCGTCAGCCTGAGTATATCAGAAATTTTAGCAAAATTTTTTCTGATATGCTCAGGCTTTTTTATTTCCTCGTTTTTTTCAGTGAAGATACTGAATACAGAAAACGGAATATCGGTCAGTGATGCGGCTGATTACTATTCGAACGGAACAGGGTTTGTTTTACAGACCCTGTTATTTCTGTATAAAACGGGAAAATAGGAGGGCAACATGGAACAGATAAAGATTTTTAATTCAGACGAATTTGGAAGTGTTCGAACAATAATCATTGATGGAGAAGCTTGGTTTGCCGGAAAGGATGTAGCAGCATCATTAGGATATAAAGATACATCTGATGCTTTGAAAAAGCATGTTGCGGAGGAGGACAAGCTGACTCGGTGTTTTACCGACTCAGGTCAGAACAGGCAAATGTATGTTATTAATGAATCCGGCTTATATTCTTTAATTTTCGGAAGTAAATTAGAATCCGCACAAAAGTTTAAACACTGGGTAACATCCGAAATTCTTCCATCGATCAGGAAGAATGGAATTTATGCAACGGATAAGGTGATCGATGATATTTTAAACAATCCAGATTTTGGAATTGAGCTTCTGACGAAATTAAAAGAAGAACGTGCTGCAAGGGTGGAAGCTGAAAAAACAAATGCCATCCTTATGCATGTGAATAAAACATATACCATGACTGAAATTGCAAAAGAAATAGGATTAAAAAGTGCTGTAGAACTGAACAAGATCCTCTCCGAAAAGAAAATCCAGTATAAAGTAAACGGTACATGGGTTATGTATTCCGACTATAGTAACTGCGGATACGAGGAAATAAAACAAGAGGTTCTCGATAACGGCCATGTAATCTACCATCGGAAAATTACACAACTTGGAAGAAAATTTATTTTAGGCTTATTTGATATGGCGGCATAAAGGCACTTTCGGGTGTCTTTTTTTATTTGCTGTCTCTTGTAGTACAATATTCCACATGGTATAATATGGCAAACACATTTCAAAAAGGGGGAAAATTTAAAATGAAATGTCCATATTGTAACACAGATAATCCGGACGGGCAGAAGTTCTGTGGAAACTGTGGAAAACCGATGTTAGAGTCACAGCCACAACAGAACAGCTGGATTGATGACAGACAGCAGGTACAAAGGATGCCTAAGTTTTATGAACTAACTTGGGTGATTATCCTTGCGTGTATTTTTATACCGCCGTTGGGGATTGCTTTTCTCTGGATGACCAGCCGACCGAAGAATACCGTAGGAAGAGTATTTTTAACAATTTTCATGGTATTTTATTCTCTGATATGGATTGTTAGTGTGATTCCGTCAACCGATTCCGACAAAAAGTCAGAAACTGAAACGGTTGTTGTAGAATCTGAAAAGAAAGACGATTCAGAGCCAGAGAAAACAGAAGAAACAGAGGAAACAGAAGAACAGGAAGTGGACGAAACTCTGACTGTAGGCTCCAGCTTTGAAAGTGGTGGACTGAAAATTACCATTGACGATGCGGACCTGGATTTTCAAGACTACGAAGATGATTATGGATGGAACACACCGTCAGACGGCATGAAGTACATAATGGCAGCGTTCACGTTTGAAAATACCGGAAAGGATGATGAATATGTAAGTTTGTATGACTTTGATTGCTATGCAGATAACGTAGAATGCGATCAAGAATTCAGTCTTGATGATGATGATTTTATTAACACTAACCTGTCTTCTGGTAGAAAGGTTTCTTTCAAAGCATATTTTGAGATTCCACAGGATGCAGAATCAATCGAGTTAGAATATGAAACAAACTTGTGGACGAGCGATAAAGTAATTATCAAATTACAGTAAAAATAAAGCCTAGGAGCATAATTCCTAGGCTTTTTACTTTATTATTCAGCTTTTGGTTTCTTTGCCAGTGCGATAACTGCCAGTACTACGTTGATAAGGCACCATCCTGCCCAGATCTGCAGGTCTGCAAATGTTCCGGCCAAGAAAAATCCCATCAGTGCTGCAAAACCGAACAAAACGATCAAAGCGATGTTTCCACCGTTTTTCTCGGATTTCCGTGTCGCAATGGATACAATTCCACCTGCCAGCATAAGTAGAGCGACTACGATTCCTACACTTCCGCTGGCTTCGCCTGATTCTTCCAGTGCATTGCTGACACCAGCTGCGCAAGACTGAAAGCTAACGAGACAGAAGAAGATGATTGAAAAGATACCTGATACAAGTTTCCATACTTTCATTTCTGAATCCTCCTTGATATAAAATCTTCCATATAATCTTACCACGTATGATACTTTTGTTCAAGAATGTAAGAAAATAAATTTTTATTCAACTTTATCTAACGGTAGTTATATAACGTCAGTTATAGTCGAAATATCTAACAGTAGTTATATAACTTATGTTAGATTATAGAATCTTTAGAAAGCCTATAAAATAAGGTCTTTCAAAGATTTTAATATCTAACGGAAGTTATAATTGATTTTATCTAACACCAGTTATATAATATTCCATATAACTGGTGTTAGATTGCAGAAAGGAGTTATCATGGCAAAGAAGACGTTAGATTCACAAATAAAAGCAGTGCGTAAATATGAAAGCGAACGGGAAGTTCTAAGGGTTGTTGTTCCAAAAGGAACGAAAGGGAGGATATCCGGTTATGGATTTTCTTATAACGCTTTTGTCAACGAAGCAATCAGACGGTATCTGACATATCTGGAACCAGAGGAAGCAGTAGAAGAGAAACAATCACCCGTTCTCAGTGACGGAAGTACCCCACAAACGCCTGAACAGTGGAATGAAATCTTGTATAAAATGCAGGCAGCCGACGCAAAGAAACTCGAAGAAGAGAAGTACAATGGATTCACTCAGGAAGAGTACCGGGATCTCACCAAATCCAAAGAAAAATTCGAAATAAATTTATGATTTTTTTTCAAAAAATCCCCTAGAAAAATCGCGCGTTTTAAGGGGATTTTTTGACGGAAAAATTTTCACTCAAAAAAAGATGTCACCCTAAAACTGAATGGCAAAAAATCTGGATCGAAATTCCCGTTCCATTTTGACTGCGTTTTAAATAAATGCATATTCTTCGGCTGCCTGGTGGCTGATCTGCCTGGAAATGCGGTAAAAATGGTTGTAGTTATTCATAGTATACCACAAGTCACGTAAAAGACAATATGCTAGATACAGAAATACCCGTGAAAACGTGTTTTGCGGTCAATTCCGGTATATTTGCGTGTATGGCAAACAGAACCCCATAGGCAGCAGAAAGCCGCTAAAAATGGCGTTGTTTGTTTCTGGGTTCACTTAATAGAGCCGATCTGCTTGGATCCGCTGCCAGAAAACAAATATGCACTTGTTTTTTTGCCGTCAATCTTTGGCTTGTGTCCAGGACGGCGTTGACACGATGCCAGGACGATTATATACCGGCGTTCCTGATCTCGAGCCGGGAAGGTTTACGCTCCTGTCTTGCAGTCAATTTTCGGAATTATAACGGGGCATGATTAACTAAAAGCTACCGACTGTCATTTTTTACCGCTGGCAGCTGCGGAGCAGCGCAAAAGTGCGCGCCTTTTTATCTTTTCTCTCTTTCTTGGCTGATCCGGTGTAGCATCACGGCCACCGGCAACAGTGCAAGGTCTGGCGGTCCCCTTGCTTTCTGACTTCCTACCGCCTTAAAAAGTGCCGTCCGGCTCATTTTCCACACTGGCCAGAGTGCAGACAGGTACACGGCACAAATAACGCTGCGTTGATTTGCACCACGCATAAAAACAACTAGCGCGCCAATAATAACACGACAAAAAGCCGGAAGTTATCCGGCTAATTTTTCTCCTTTCAAGATTTCGGTTGGATCAACTCGGAAAATAAAAGCGTGTCTAAATTTGCTGTAATATCCACCGCGGTCTTTCATTGCTTTATTTTCTGCGATATATTGTTCTCTTGTGAGTGTCTCGTTAATTCTTACGAGCCATAACTCGGAACCGTCGCGCGTGTCTTCTCCCTGTGTAATCTTGTAGGTGATGCCGTTCGTCTTTGCTTCGATCTGCTCCGTCTGTGGCTGTTCGTTCTTCTTGCTGGATGCTTTAACGCTGGCTTTCTTATTCTTGATTCTTGCCGTTTTCGGTACAATCTTAATATTCATACCGTTATTTTGAGCGCATCCGAAGTAATAGAAATCAACGTGGAAATAGTCTATCATTCCGTCACAATCTCTGTAGTTGTATGAGTCAACGAATCCATCAACGTCCGCCACAACTGCGCTTGTTATGTCGTTCATTACTTTGAAAAAATTACCGTGTTCGGATGTAATCCGGTTATATTCCTCTTTAAATTCCGCATCGTTCCAGCTGTCAAGAGTCCAGTAATTATTGTGCGACGCCTTATTTAAGAATTTTATTTTGTCGTCATCTGTGAGCTCTTCCACTGTCTTATATACTTCTACCGGGCTTTCTTTCAAGTCAACGTGCAACTCCTGACACATAGAAGCATAAGAAGTGCGAACGCTGAACTTGTAAGTTGGATATTTTTCTTTCACGTATGCGCGGACGATCTGAGCGACTTCTTTTAGTGATCTGTTCCAATCGTGGTTGCTTCCTTCCCATCCAAACATAGTGTAAAACTGGCTTCGTGTGCTGTCTGCGGTTTCTTTGATCTCTTCGCCTGTCTCAACTTCTTTTTTATTCTTCCAGACTGTGAAAAGTGCGTCATACTCAACATTAATTTCTTTCATTGTCTCAACGTCTCCGCCGTTGTCCGGGTGATTGGCTTTCAATAATTTTTTATACTGATTTTTAAGATCATCATAAGATTTTATTGCTTTAAAATATTTTGCCATTTTCTTTTTCCTTTGACCTATGCTATAATAGATCTACCTTTCTTTTTGTTTGGTGGCGTCCGGTCCGTTGCTAGGTTCCCGGACGTCTTTTTTTATTTGTTTTTCATTTCTTCCAGATCTGCAATCTCTTTTTCAATTGCTTTCTTTTTTGCTTTCAATGCCCAGTTGTCCGGGTAGCGATCGCATATCTCAGTTGCTTCCGCCCATCTGTCAATGAGTGCCAGGCGAGCAAGCTCGAAAATCCTTTCTTGTGTCATTGGATCACCTCTTTTTTTATTTTGTTGTTTTCCTGTTGCTATGGTTATATAGTACACCATGCAAGGCACAAAAACAATAGGCATAATAGACAAAATACAAGGCACAAAAACACGGATTTATTGTGCATAAATGCAAGGCACAAAATAACAATATTATATAAGGAAGCTAAAAAAGAGCATTGACATGTAAGGCACAAAATGTTATTATATAGGAAAACACGGGAGGTATTAATATGGAAGAAAGAAAAACAACAGAAGCCAAAAGAATGGCAATATATAAATACGATGAAAAATTTGAACGTGTCAATTGTAGATTTCAGAAAGGTACAAAAGAAAGGATTTCTAAAATAGGATATAAAAGTATAAATGATTTCATCAAATTGGCAGTCGCTGAAAAGCTGGAGCATGACGAAAAAATATTAGATAAGGCACAAAAAGAGCATTGACATGTAAGGCACAAAATGTTATTATATAGTCACAGAGAAAACAGAAAGGGGAAATTTAAAAATGAAACATAATATAAAAATTAACAGAGCTATAGAAATGTATACAGGGTTTAAAGGAAGCGAGACGATGCATTGTCTCCTTGATGGAATCCCAAAAGAACTTATTGAACGACTTACGGCAAAAGAGCTTTCTATTGTCATGCTAGCTATGCAGAAACAATATCAAGAAGGGAAAAAGTCAACAGGAGCGGAAATGATCGATAATAACGCCGTATACATTGATAAATTAGACAAGGTTATAGAATGGAACGAAGTAGGCGCGAAATATGAATATCAAGAAGTGATTAACCCGGCAAAACATTACATCGGAGAGAATGGGAAAGAAGTATATATCCCAGAAAGCAAAAGCCGCGTTCCGGTAAAGGTGAAAAATGGTGTGCTTACGCCTAAATTTTCATAAATGAATGGCGCAAAAAGAAACCCAAGTCAAAAAACAAGGGTTTCTTTTTTGTGTAAATAATTACACAAGCATTCTTTTTAACTCAACGCCCAGCCAGACCCGGACGACTCACGACATTATCACGGAACGCCATGAACCAGAAAAATCTGATACATAGAATATAGCACGGAAAAGTTAGAAAGTCAATATGCAATATAACCAATGAACGAAAACCGATCATCCACAAAACCAATGTAAACCCTTGTAAATAAGGCTTTTTAATTATGTGTAAAAAGTCACACAGTATAACCCACGGTACAGCCTATAGCACACAAAACCATCAAAACAGCAAAAAGAAAGGGGATAGAAAGAAAGACAGAAAGAGACAAAGAAAGAAGCAAAGCAGAGAAAAGCATTTGTTGAGTATTATCAAGAAAAATATGGTTATGTGATTGTTCCCTTAGAGGAACAGTTTGCACGCCAGATTGATGAATCGAAAAAAGAACTTGATAGTACCAATGAAGATATTACGCTTTGTGACTTTTTAAAAATATTTGTCAATCTCTATGGTACGTCAAAATGGTCGCCTAGTACATTTAGTAGCAAGGTCGGTACTATAGAAAATTACATCAATCCACTTATCGGGGATTGGAAGTTAAATGAGATTACCACAAAGAAATTATCTGCCTACTACAACGATTTATTGAGTGTTCCAGAAGTACCCAGAGCTAACAGAAAAGCTACTGGACGTTGCGTACAACCTGCCAATATCAAGAAAATACACGACATTATACGCTGTGCATTAAATCAAGCAATCCGTTGGGAATATATTGATACCAACAAGCGTAACCCTGCTTCATTAGCAACGCTTCCTAAAGTTCCTAAGGTAAAAAGAAAAGTATGGAGTGTAGATACATTCCGTGAAGCAATTCAGCAGTCAGACGACGATTTATTAACCATCTGTATGCATTTGGCATTTTCCTGCTCAATGCGTATTGGAGAAATTACAGGTCTTACATGGGAAGATGTAATTATTGATGAACAATCCATTGCAACGAATAACGCAAGAGTAATCATCAATAAAGAGCTTTCCAGAGTAAATGCACAAGCTATGCAGAAATTAAAGGAAAAAGATATTATCAAGATTTTTCCGACACAGAAACCGCATTGCACAACAAGGCTTGTATTAAAAACACCAAAGACAGAAACAAGTAATCGTACCGTATGGTTGCCAAAGACAGTTGCAGAATTACTGGTGCAATATCAAAAAGACCAAAAGGAATTACAGGAATTTCTAGGAGACGCTTATAACAATTACAACCTTGTTATAGCTTTGGAAAATGGGAATCCCGTTGAAAGTAGAATTGTGAGAGACAGATTTCAAAAGTTATGCGAACAAAATGGCTATGAAAAAGTTGTTTTCCACAGTCTGCGTCATTTATCCACAGGATACAAATTGAAAATGACCAACGGCGATGTAAAATCGGTACAAGGCGATACAGGTCATGCAGAAGCAGAAATGGTTACAGACGTTTATTCAGAAATCATAGACGAAGATAGACGTTACAATGCTCAAAAGATGGACGAACAATTTTATTCCACTCTAAACCATGATTCAGAAATGCAACCACAAAATGAGAAAGTTCAGCCAGAAAACAACGGCTTATCAGACAGTGATATGGAGCTTTTACAGCTTTTAAAATCACTTACGCCGGAGATGAAAGAAATGCTTTTGAAACAATCAGCTTCAAAGTAATTTTTCAAAAGTGTTAGCAAATCTTCAAAAATCTGCTGATATTTTTCCAAAATAAAAAAAGTGTTAGCAAACTCTTCTACTCAAACAGTCATAAAAATATCGAATTACAAATTCTGAAAATCAAAAGAAATTGCAAAATATAAATTGAATATGTTCTTATCCGGCAGGTTATAAGCCAAAAACAAAAGAAGCTGAAAACCTCGATAAATCAAGGCTTTCAGCGTTGTTTGCTGGCGTCCCAGACAGGAATCGAACCTGCGACGTTTCGCTTAGGAGGCGAACCCTCTATCCTACTGAGGTACTGAGACGTATTTAATTGTAATGGAGCAATTTTCAAATTTATTTCATAAATCGCTTCCGAAAGGGGATTGCTCCACCTGACCCTTAGGAGGCGAGTGCTCTATCCAGCTGAGCTACGAGGACATTTAAACCACGTTTATAATACTACTATATTTCAAAGAGAATTACAAGCGCAATCTGTTTTTTCTTCTTTTAATTCTCTTCTGCTTTCGGATTCCAGGTATTGTCTTCCAGTTTCTGGATCATCTCATCCAGCTCAACGGTATATGCTACTTTTACATCACTGTCCTGTTTAACGATAAACTCAGACAACCCGTAAGCCTGTCCATTATCCGCCCAGTCATAAGTATATCCCAATCTTGTCCATGGATATTCGCCATCATAATAGCTGGAAATAATGTTCGCATCAAACCATGCTTTATAATCCGCATCAACATCTTCGGAGAATGAATCTGTCATTTCTACTGTTCCAATATCTGAAACATATGCCGGACGAAAAACATCTTCCGGTTTTGCCCACATAGCTGTAACATAGTTAGATGCATTATCAGGAGTCAGACCAAGCAATTCTTTCATTCTTGTCTGCCAGTCTGTTACACCCTCTTTATTTTCCTGATACCAGTCTTCCAGTTCACCGCCTGTAAATGTCCATACATTTCCCCATTCCAGTTTTACATCAGCCCCGTCTGGATAACTGTCCGGATACTTATGGAAAGTATAAAGAAGAATCCTGCCCTCATCATCATAAACAGCATAAGGTTCTCCTTCATCCAGACTTACCACAGGAAGAATTTCATCCTTATC
>OLHA01000352.1_pt1 | contig 27128 bp, 31 predicted proteins | sample 1605961 | NCBI WGS metagenome assembly OLHA01 (sample SAMN03283288) | human gut metagenome | biome: human-associated habitat; material: feces | host: Homo sapiens | place: Peru | collected 2012
CTACTCTCTATGCTCTATATCAATCCTTCTTGGTGCATCAATTCGGCGATATATGTGCCGCGCACATGTCTCACCCCCGCCGCCCCCAGCAATTTCATAAACCACGGCATTTCTATATCGACCAGTTTCTTTTTATCGTTCAGATAATACACACTGCGCATCAGGACGCGCACATCAAAGCATGAATCAAATACCTCGGGCACGCCACGGTCAACATTCAGCAATGTGTACACGGCCTCCATCGCGGTGCGAACCGAATATTCGGTTGTAAACACCGTGTCGCGTTCGGTTTCGGCATAGTTCCCAATGAATGCGAAATTCACCGTGCCCTTTGGCACAACCAATGGGCGATCGCCCAACGCGCGTGGCATAAAATATGTCGAAATAAATGGCATGTGGCACGGCACGGTGTGCGATGCGTTGTGCGCAATGTCTTCGATTTCGGCCATTGGAACGCCAATATGGTACAGCCATTCCGCGCACAGTTCCGCGCCCGTACAATCGGCGATTTTCTTTTTCACATAGTTGCCCGTTGTATCCGACAGCAACCCGTATGTCCACACCACGATTTCGTTTTTCTTTTGTGCGCGGAAATGCGGCTGGCGCGAAATCGAAAATCCATACAGCCAATTCGAATCGCGAATTGTGACGGGCCCGCTGGATACAATGGAACCACTGTGCGGATCTTTCTTGCAAATCTTTTTGATATATGGGACAACGCGATCATCGGTCAAAGTAATTGTTGCCGACATAACCCAATTTGCCGCCGGGATATTTTCGCAGAACTTTTCAGGTCGCCCAAATTCGGCGTTTTGTGCCGCAATGTTTTTCCATAAATCCCAACTGGGGCCAACGCCGGTGGGCTTTGGCGCGGGCGTATCGTTATCGCCGTATGTGCTGTTTTCAGTAATAGAACCATTGGTAATGAACACCAAATCGTCTGGCGACAGGTTGATTGTTTTCTTGCGACCGCCATGCACCATTTCAATAGATTTGGCAACCTTGGTCGATGCGCCGGAATCAATCACCACATTGGTCACACGCGTGTCATAGTGGAACACAACGCCACGCGCCGTCAACCAGCGCACCAATGGCGTAATCAGCGATTCGTATTGATTATATTTTGTGAACTTTAACGCAGACATATCGGCCAAACTGCCCACGTGATGGATAAAGCGCAAAATGTACCGGCGCATTTCCATCGCGCTGGACCAGCGTTCAAACGCAAACATTGTCGCCCAATACATCCAGAAATTAGACGCAAAGAATTCTTCGCTGAACACTTGGTCAATTTGAACATCTTGCAATTTATCTTCGGGCGTCATGGCCAGGTCAACCAATTCACGAATCGCGCGTGGCGTCAGGGTCAATTTGCCATCATCTGGGATTTGCTGGCCACGATTTTCAATTATGCGCGTGTGTGAAAAACTGGGGTCGTCTTTGTTCAGCCAATAAAATTCATCCAACACCGATACTTTTTCATCTTCCAGTGATGGGATTGAACGGAACAAATCCCACAGGGTTTCAAAATGCGCCTCCATTTCACGACCGCCACGAATGATATAACCCAATTTTGGATTTTTTATACCGTCCATACTGCCACCTGGGACGGACAGTTCTTCAAAAATCTGAATCTTTTTGCCAGACATTTTTGCGTCGCGAATCATAAACACCGCGGCCGCCAGCCCGGCCAGTCCGCCACCGACAATATATGCCGATTTTTTATCTGCGCCGGCCGGTTTGTGCGCGTCGGCAAATGCTTCGTAATTGCCACTGGTGTGATACATAATTTTCCCCTTTGGTTATAAAATTTATGTACTACATCATAATGCGTGTGGGCGCGCCATTAAACAGGACAGTAATCCCCCACCCCAAGAAAATTTATTGATTATGCAATACCACCAGCGCAATCATCAATCGCATATCGCACGAAAATCTGTTTTTTACCGTGGGAATCATAATCTGGCATTTTATCATAAAAATCCCATGAATAAAAACACGCATCCCAAATATTTGACTATTCCATCGGCAACGGGTATAATTGCCAGTATGAACAAGGTATTTATTGGATTTTTATTGATTGCGACAATGGCGGTCGCCGCATGTGGCGTAAAATCAGACTTGGAAAAACCTGACCCGTCATACCCACGCAATTATCCAGTATATTAATGCAGGTATGGCGAAATTGGTAGACGCGCTGGATTTAGGTTCCTGTGGGGCAACCCGTAAGAGTTCAAATCTCTTTACCTGCACCAAAAATAAATATGCCCGTGGCGACTACGACGCAACGCGTCGTGCGGTTGCGCGACAGCCGCAACCAAACTGGTAGACGCGCTGGATTTAGGGGCCTGTCTGGGCAACCCGTAAGAGTTCAAATCTCTTTACCTGCACCAAAAATAAAAAAGACTTGCTTTCTGGTAATTTTTGGCATAAAATCGGCATCAGAATAATAAAAAGGTAATAAACATGGCATCTAAAAAAGGCAGCAAAGAAGTTGTAAAGCTGGAAAACAAGGAAACCGGCTATTTCTATACAACGACAAAAAATACAAAGTCTGAAAATACGGCTGGCAAAATGAAGTTTCGTAAATATGACCCGAAATTGCGCAAGCACGTGGTTATGACTGAAAATAAAATGCCTCACTAATCAAATCACCCCGATTGGGGTGTTTTTTTTGTGCAAAATGAATAATGTGTCCGCCAATGGCGCGCCAAACTATATCACTAAATCACTATATCACTAAATCACTTTAAAAAATGCCCCAGTGGGGCATTTTTACTTTGTAAATTTACCGGTTCGTGGAAATCCCAACGGCACAGTCCGCCCCTGGGACGCGCGCTTGCCACGCCACGGCGCCCAATCGTCCAGTTTTGTTGTTCCGCGTCCCGTTGTCCAACCAAAACCGTCCGCCACATTAAAGAACATAACGTCCAGCACATACGTTCTGTCGGCGTTGTATTTCTGTAAAATCACGCCCTTGCCCCGGGTCATTTCAGGGATTTCATCGGCCCCAAATATCAACAGTTTATCATTAGACCCAGACATCGCAATCGTATCGCCTGTGACCGGAACGCACATAATCGCCGGATTGGCCGCGTCGGTATTCATAACCTGTTTGCCGTTTTTCGTCTGGGCCAGGCAATTTTCGCCGGAAACAATAAACCCTGTGCCGTGCCGCCCGACCAACAAATATTTGGCCCCAGTATTCAGCACGAACGCACGCACGATATTTTCGTCCGCCCCAATATCCGCCATTAAACGAACAGATTCCCCGAATCCACGCGCCGACGGCAATTCGTTCGCCGCCAATGTGAACATTTTGCCCCCAGACGTGAACAGATTGATTTTATCCGTGGACATCGCGTGAAACGCGAATTGCAGTTCATCACCTTCTTTGAATTTCAAATCCAGACTGTTCAAATCCAGCGTTCCCTTGGCCGCGCGAATCCAACCCATCGCAGACAAGATTATGGTCAACGGTTCTTTTTCAATAAATTCGTCAGTATTTACAACGATTTCTTCGGTCTGTTCCGCCCACGTTGTGCGACGACGCCCCAGCGCAGTCTTTTTATCATAGCGTTTTTTAATGTCGGCAAACCAGGCCTTTAACTGGTCACGCTGCATCTGGTCAGACGCCAGCAATTCCTGCAACTGTTTCTGTTCCGCCAACAACGCCGCATCTTCACGACGGATTTCCATTTCTTCTAATTTACGCAAACTGCGCAGGCGTGTGTTCAAAATCGCTTCTACCTGAACCTCGGTCAACTGGAATTCAGACACCAGAACAGATTTCGCGTCATCTTCGGTTCTGATGATTTCAATCACCCTGTCCAGATTCAGATACACAACCAACAAACCGCCCAGAATTTCCAACCGGCGTTCAATATTCCCCAAACGCCAATTCGTCCGACGAACCAGGACGTTTTTCTGGTGCGCGATAAATTCACGCAACACGTCGCCAATTCCCATCACGCGCGGCGCGCCATTTGAATCAATGACGTTAAAGTTCATATTAAACCGATATTCCAAATCGGTCATCGCGAACAGGTGCGCCATCATCTTGTCCAATGGGACATTGCGACTTTTTGGGGTAATTACAATACGAACGTCAGTTGTTGATTCATCAACAATATCGTCAACCAGTGGCAATTTGCGCGCATCAATCAGACCGGCGATTTGTTCCACCAGTTTTGATTTCAGCAATCCATACGGGATTTCAGTGATAACCACCTGTTCTGCGCCACGGTCCAGTTTTTCAATTTCCCAGCGCGCACGAATACGAAACGCCCCACGGCCCGTTTCATAGTTTTTAACAATCGTATCAAAATTATCAATCAATATGCCGCCCGTCGGGAAATCAGGCCCAATCATCTTCTTCATAATCTGGGCCGTTGTCGCGTCCGGTTTATCCACCACCAGGGTCAAGGCATCACAAACCTCGGCCACGTTGTGTGTCGGAATATTTGTCGCCATACCAACCGCGATACCCATACCGCCATTGGCCAGCAAATTCGGAAACGCCCCCGGCATAACCACAGGCTCGGTCGTTGTGCCGTCAAAATTCGGCATCATATCAACACTGTTTTCGTCAATGCCGTCCATAATCAGCATTGCCGCATCGGTCATCTTGGATTCAGTATAACGATACGCCGCCTGGGGGTCACCGTCAATATTACCAAAGTTTCCCTGGCCATCAATCAGCGGATACCGAACCGAGAAATCCTGGGCCAGACGCACCATCGCATCATAAACAGAACTGTCCCCATGGGGGTGATAGTGACCCAAAACGTCGCCGACCACCGTCGCGCATTTGCGGAACGCCGCCGCCGGCGACAGTTTCTGGCGCAACATAGAATACAAAATACGGCGATGTACAGGCTTTAACCCATCGCGAACATCTGGCAATGCGCGCGATACAATCGTGCTGACCGCGTATGACAGATACCGCTGTGACAGGGCATCAGACAGTTGTTGTGATTCAATATTTTCAATAATTTCCTTGCTCATTTCCCCGAAAATTTAGAACATTTGAAAAAAAATAACAACAGAAAAAATCCTTTTTTTTCCAGATGCCCGAAAAACGTTCAAAAATTTAACTTTTTTTTAATTTTTTGCTTGAAATTTATTTTACACATAACTATTATATGTATATACAAACTTTGGTTCCCTGTTTGGGCGGGCTGCCGGTTGAGTAAAAAATGGCAAGTCGGGGCGGTTTGGTTGTACCAGATTGTCTGAATGTACATCGCGGATTGATTTTTATCGCGGTGAACCAATCAAAAAAGAAAACGTAACATTAATTGACACCTGATAACGCACCGTTATTAAAAGTGTCTATTTGATTGCAAAGAGGTAAAAAAAAATGAAGTTCAAGACAGTTATACCATATTTGTTGGCAATGTCAGCCGCATCATTCCCAGCGGCGGCCCAGGCACAACGCAACTCGTCCCGTGACGACAGTCGCGCATCGCGTTCGCGCTTAGAGATTCCTGCCGCGGTAAAAGACCTGACGGCGATGAACACCAACACTGCTAAACTGGTCGTTCCAAAATTGGATATGGAAGCGACTATGCAGATTGTGGACGACAAATCTTTGGACGGCAAAGCAGACGAACTGATGGACGCATACATCAGCAATATGCTGGACGCACAACAGCGTTTATTCCCACTGTTGGGCAAACGTGGCTATGCCGCGGCCGTCCGTCGTGAATTGCCGGGTGCGCTGGTTGGCCGTCACTGTGTGTTTGGCCAATACACCCAGTTGGCACGCGCATTACAGGAAATGGGCGACACATTGACCGTTATCCCAGATGACGCCAGCCGCGCCTGCAAGTCGTTCAAACAACTGATGACAAAAAAATATTCAGCCCCAGAATTTTCGGGTGCAATTCACAATGGCACTATGTATGAAACAAATGCTGAATATGATGCTGCGTTAAATCGTTATATGACAGCGCACAACATCACCGACACCAAGGCACGCGTCAAGGCAGAACAAGATTTCGCACGTGAAAACTTTTCCGCCGACGAATTGACCCCGGGAACAATGATGGTTGTTCACAATGGTGGCCACATGATTATGTATTTGGGTCGTGGTCGCATTGTCAACGGTCACTTTGTCGCCGACAAAAGGGGTCGTCACATCTATGTTGGTCACAACCATGAACGTCTGGGCGATTTGATAAAGACGTGGGGAACACGCAACATTTTTGCGTCTGACACCCGTAAAATCGTGCGCGTATTGTATTCCAAAGAATGGAATAAAATTGAAAAACTGAACTATGCGGCTTTGCTGCAATACGTTGCGCCAACACCGGCAAAGCGTATGGAATTGGCCGGTGCAACGCGTGAACAGTTGTTGGATTTGGCACGTGATCGCTATTTCCACCAGGCATTGCCAAACTATAACCAACCTGCTGGCAAAAACCGTGGCATACTGGCACAGAACGATGCCACGTCCCAAGATGCCCAGTTTGTTATCCTGCAGCAATCCCAGCGGACGATATAAAAAATGCGCCAAAGGCGCGTTTTTTTATTGTGTAATTTTATGTTTTATTTCGCGAATACGCGCCAATATCTCGCGCAGGTCTGCGTCCGTTGCGGTTGGCGTGGGGCGATTATGCACTTCGTCGGCCAAGACGATACACAATGTCGCCAACAACGCACTTTCAGGCAGTGGGCCGATTTTATCCAAAATTTCGCGCGCACGGGCATCAACCATTTTACCCAGTTCTATCAGGCGCGCTTCCTGGCCGTCTTCGCAGCCCATCGGATAATTTTTATTTACAATTGGTATTGAAACAACACTCATTTTAACTTCTTTAATATAGATATAGATTTATCAATCATTTGGGTTGCACGGGCATTTTTATCGCGCAATGTGCGCACCTGTTCGGTTAAAATTGCCACTTCTAAATCCGTTTGTTTTCCGGCCGCCACCGCAGTTCCGCGCAGACGGGCCGCCGCCTCTTCCAGGGCGTTTAATTCTGAAAAAATTTGCTGTTTTATATCTGCCATACCATCAGTTTAAGATATTTTTTATATGCGTTCAACATCAAAATGTGATATAATGTTCCTGTTAAATTTATGGGGCGGTTATAATGAAAACAAAAATTATCTATATCTCGGGCAATGAAGTTTTTGAAATGGCGGATATTCGTGCCGCCTTTGACGAGGTGCGCGCCGCGCTGGACCTGGGATCGGACACGGTTTTGTTTGGTGTTCCGGTGGATAATGACGACGCATTGGCACGCCCGGCTGAACCGGTCGCAGAACCAGTTGTGGCCCCTGTTGCGGAACCTGTCGCAGAACCGGTTGCCGCCGCGCGCGCCACAGAACCAGAAGCAACGATTGTTTCAGAACCCGTTGTCACAGAACCCGTTGCCACAGAACCTGTTGTGGACGTTCCAGAAGTAATTGAAAAACCAAAAAGAAAAACACGTGGTCGCCCGGCCAAGGCCCCAAAGGCCGTCGCCCCAGACCAGGACGATGTCGTCACCCCAACCGACGTGACTGGTGACCAAGCCGCACCTGTTGTGCCGGTGGCATCAATTTTGTCGGTATTAAAATCAAAACCTGATGATGATGTGGCCCCTGCCCCAGATGTGCCAGACGAAAACGTCCCAGCCATCACTGATACTGCGGATACCATTGACGCGCCAGACGTTGCCCCTGTGGCGGAAACGGTGACGGTGGCAGAATCTGTCACAGAAATTGCCCCAGTGGTTGATGACGCACCTATTTCGGACATAACAGACGACACAATCGCCGATATGATTAGTGACGACGCCCCAGACGCCCCGGTTGAAAAAACACTGGAACAATTACTGGAAAGTATGACCCCACTGTGCGAAGACCGCAATGACCCTGCGACGTGTATCAACCCGGACGAAATTCACGACGAAATTTCAATACCCGATGACGCACCTGTTATCACCGAAACCGACACCGATGCGACACTGGAACAACTGGCCACAGAATTTGCCGAAAACCAAGATAAAATCCCTGCTGCACAAAAAAACGAAGGTCGCGGTAAAATCGGAAAATTAAAAAATATCCTGCCATTTAAAAAGGCACGTCGCGATGACACAGGCCTGATGGGCGATTTGTTCGGCTGGGCCGGGATTGCCGCCAATGACGATGATTTTTCAATGCCAGGTTTCTTTACAGGCGTTGCGTCAAAAAAATAAAATGATATGCACGTATGGAAATTGAAACAATTTTTAGACTGCTGAAAAATTCCGGATTCAATGTTCTGGGTGCTGATGGCACGAACATTTATCTGGAAGATCCGTCGTGCATCGCCCGCAGTTTTCAAACCTTTGTTGAATATGCCTGGGTAATTATTTCTGTCCTGACCGCGTTTTTATTACTTGGTTGGGGAATTTCTATGATACGCGGTTCAAAACACGATGTTTTTATGAAACTGCGTAATTTAATACTGATTCTGGGCGTTCTGTCGGTGGCCGGCCCTGTGATAAATACGATTTACGGCGACGATTTGTTTGCGCGTGGATGTCGCACAATCACGGTCAAAAAGACAGAATTAAAACGCCTGTTGGATGCGCGCAAGGCAACCCTGCGCCCAGAACAGACCGATTTATACGAAGATATTCAGATTTCTGATTCTGGTGCCATAATCCAGGATACCCCGTATGCCGACGCGTCATTGCCGTCATCGGGCGCGCCTGAAAACATACCTGTCACTGTATCAGATGAAAAAAACGACACCCAAAATGTAAAGCCCACCCCAGGTGGCGTGCAAAAACCAACGCCGTCTGATTCCAACAAATCACAATATATCCGCGCCAGCGCACCCAAGAATTCAAGCGATGTTGTATATGAAAGTCCCGACGGCAGTCGCACCCGTCGCACAGGCGGAACGCGCGCGTGGCGAAATCTGAATCCTGGGAATCTTCGTTATTCTGATTTTTCCAAACGCGCAGGCGCAATCGGTCGCGCCGGTGGGTTCGCTGTTTTCCCAGACGAAGAAACCGGTATGCGCGCAATCAACGCACTGTTGCGCACGGATACATACAGCAATCTGACCATTGCAGGCGCAATCAGCCGATATGCCCCACCAACAGAAAATAATACTGCGGCATATAACAGAAAAATTGAACGCCTGACGGGGCTGTCTATCAATCGCCGTGTCCGTGATTTATCTGATGCGGAAATATCACGTATGGCGCGTGCCATACGCGAGATAGAGGGCTGGTCGCCTGGCCGAATTACAAAGGGGTAATTATGATGAACAACAACTCGCAACGTGGTGGTATTACGTTTTATGCCACAATGGCAATTTTATTGACAGCAATCGGCGTATTGGCATATATGCTGGTTGCGCGACATAACGCATCAAAATCTGATGCCACAACAAATATAGTGTCGCCAATTATGTCGGACGACCCATCTGTGGCAAACGACGATGAATATGGCGATGGCGAATTTGACGATGGCCTGGGGCGCGCCAACAGTGTGACCAATGGCACCCTGGACGAATTTGGTGCCGGCATTGCCGAAACCAGTGTGTTTGACCGCGACATAAACAACGACGGTCGGCGCGATCGCATTACACGAACACGTATTGAAAATGGGACGGCGCACTTTCATTACGAATACAAAATAGAACTGAATACACCGAACGGTTATGTTGACATTACCCCAGATGGATTTCGCACAACCGAAGGCGCAACGTGCGCGTTGCAAAAACTGCGCTTTTATTTCAAGCCTGACTTTCACGTTGAAAAAATCTCGCGCCCGTGGCAGGAAACCTGGATTACCCCAACAATGGCCAGCCGCACAAACTATACAATCAAAAAGGACGCGTTTTATGCCAGCGCACCCCAGCAATTACGCAGTGTGTGCAATGTATCAGATTTATTTCAATAACTGTAAATCACGCGCAGAATATACGATTGTTCCCGACACAACCAGGTGGTCATATAATTCAATTCCCACAGAATTCAGCAATTCCTGAACCTGGGCCGTGATTTTAATGTCATCTTGGGAAAAAGAACGTCCAATCGTCGGGTGATTATGAACCATAACAACATTGCGTGCGTTCAGTACCAACGCACGTTTTAAAATTTCACGCGGATAAACCGATGACTCGTCCCGGGTGCCACGCGTATGCACCTCGTCTGATAGCAATCTGTAATCCACGTCCAGATACAGGGTATGTACCTCTTCTATGGTTTTACCCATCAGTTGTGCCTTGCAATAATTCGCCAGCGTGCGACGGTCGTGAAATATAGATTGCGATTTCATATCATCGTGATAGCCAATTATCATCAGTTGATTTATTGACTTTATAAACACAGCAGTATTTTTCCCATACCGGGAATCTGGGTCAGTTTATCCACAGGTGCCGCCAGCACCGCCCCAACCCCACCAAACTGTGCAATCAGCATACGCGCCAATGGCCGCACATCACGTCGTGGTATCGCATACCCCAATAATAATTCCAGCAATTCATAGTCCGCCAATCGCCCATCTAGAAATTTCTGGCGCAGGCGTTCGCGATGTCCTGTATGAAAAGATGTATCCGACGCAGCCATTATCCCATTAAATCATACGTTCTGTGAATATGATGACGCCATCTTCGGTAATTCCCAACGTGTGTTCCCACTGGGCCGACAGACCGCCATCAACCGTGCGCGCCGTCCAACCATCGGCATCAATTTTGCATTCTGGCCGGCCGGTATTTATCATTGGTTCAATCGTGAATACCAGGCCAGGAACCATTTTCACCTTGTCCCAAATTGGGTCATAGAAATGATAAATCTGTGGTTCATCGTGCATAACTTTGCCGATACCGTGTCCCACAAAATCGCGCGAGATAGAAAATCCGTGTGGTTTAACAATCGCCTCTATCGTTTTGCCAATTTCTGATAACGGCACCCCGGGCGCACAGACCGCAATCGCCGCGTTCAACGCGTCTTGACAGGTTTGCACCAATTCACGTGCGCGTGGCGCAACCTTTCCAATCATAAACATACGCGACATATCGCCATGAAACCCCTTGTATTCAGCGGTCAAATCTATGTTCACAATATCGCCATCTTTTAATATACAGTCATCACTGGGAATTCCGTGAACGATTACATCGTTGACCGATGTGCAAATACTTTTGGGATAACCCTGGTATCCCAGGTCAGATGACCGCGCGCCATTGGCGTGCAACCACGACGCAACCATACGGTCAATTTCACCGGTTGAAATTCCGGCCTGGACATACGGGGAAATATAATCAAAACAGCGCGCAACCAAATCGCCCGACGCACGCAAACGTTTAAAATCTTTTGGGGCATATACAGACGCCAACATAATACTTAACACCTCCGCTTGTTTACTGATAACTTGAACGCGCGCATTGATAATTTCAGCGCAAAATCACGCAACAAAATTTCTGGCAAACCGCCACTTGCACGCAACTGTTTTTCCAGTTCATTTAAACGAATTAAAACCGCAACGATTTCAGATTCTGGCCATATCTTTATTGCTTGGTTGAATTTTTCGGCAACTTTCCAAAACAGACGTGGTAATTGTCCGTCAACAACCGCGGTCTGTAATCTTTTGAAATGTGTCCCCAGAATACGCACCAGCGCATTTGGTTCGGTTCCTGCATACAGCAATCGGTCCAACGCCTGCATCGTTTGCGCCACATGCCCAGCCGTCAGCGAATACACAAAATCGTCCATATCCGCCGCCGCCGTATCAGGCAAACATTTTTCCACATCGTCCAGTTCAACGATTTTCTTGTCATCAACATACAATGCAATCTTGGTCAGAAAACCACGCGTAATACCACGATCGCCCCCCAAATGTGACGTCATATATGCCATCGCATCGGGTGTAATCTGTTGAATGCCAGCGTCCGCAGACAATTCACGCCGTATCAATGCCGCCAGTGCCCGCGCATCATCTGTATAGCACGGCAACGCCGCGATGTCATTGCCACCTTCAAATAAAGTGCGCAACGCGCCACCTGCGCGCAGGTCACCGGCGCAAACAATAACCGTCGCGCACAATCCAGAATGTCCAACCAATTCAGAAATAAATTTTGCTGTGCCATCTGTTGCCCCAGAAATTATCACCATTTTCCGGCCACCAAACATTGATGGACTGCAACTTTCGGCGAACAGTGCGTCTTGCTTTTCGCGCATTTCGTCCGCGTCCAGTGCGAACAAATTATCTTTGTCTATTTCCAGTTTTTCGGTTGCGCGATCACAATATTCATCAACCTGGCCTGCGTCAGGCCCGTAAATCAGCACCGCACGAATTGTGCCAATGCCGTTATTAAAATCATTTTCCTTCCACTTCATTACTTTTCATCAGATTTTGTTTCGCGCGCAATTTCGGCAATCGCACGTGTTCCGATTTTTTCTGCCAATACCGTGATTGTATTTTGCACTGCATTATTATACGACGCATTTGCCGCAACCAGATAGCGCACAAACGTATATGATTCAGACGCACTTTCCGTGCCACGCGCAATCTGAACATCGCCACGGGCCAACGTGTAATCTGCACGAACAACAATTTCCTGCCAGGTGGCGTCGCCTGTTTGTTCCAGTGCCTTGTATTTTGTGTATGGTTCAGACAGATTGACCGTCAACGTATATTTTGCCGTGCGGTCATGCACACCACCGAATTTTGCGTTCAGCGCATTGCGTAATTCAATCCCATTTATACCACTGATTGGCGCGACGTAAATATCGGTATCAGCGCCAGAAAACATCGGGCGAAAACCACAGCCTGCGCATAACACCACACATATAATTGCCAGAATTCTTTTCATAATTTTCGCGCCCTTTTTTTGTATATCAGATGCGATTTCCTGTTGCATTTTATACTTATATTACCTAGACTTTTAATAAATCGCAAGAGGGAATGATGAATATTTTTATAATGATTCTGGTTGCAATATTTATGCTGGGCTATTACGTGATTGACAGCCCCAGCCAACGTGTTCCCAAAACAGAAACAGAATACGCGGTTGCGCACGCCGACCTGCACGCGATTGCCCAGTGTGCCGCCGCTGTTCACAATGCGAAAATTCACGGAACAGAATTTAATGACATTTGCGTCAGCCAAAATAATATCACCAGTCAACTGTATTGCCTGAACAATACCGGGCGCGAAACAAAATGCGAAATTGTGCGCAACAAGAAACCGGCATACAGTTATATAATCACAACAACCGCGCCACTGGCGGCGGACGATTTTAACGAAATGATGAACGTCCTGGAAGAATACTATGCCGATTCCGGAACGTTTGGAATTCTGATGGACGGTAAAATAACATCGGGCGGAACCGGGACAAAACGCACAGTTCCAAAAGCAATATTATCTGGATTAAAATTATCAGACGGCCAACTGGTTTATATGACGCAATACGAAATCCCAGACGCCGCGACTGAAATGGCCCCAACCGACACGGCCGATATAATATGCCCAACTGGCACGGTAAAAACATATCGTTTTGGACGCTGGCAATGTATTGGATACAATACAAAATCAAATTGCGCCGGCGATATGATTTGGGATTCAGATTTGTCTGAATGCGTGCCTGATGAATCACGCAAACCACTGTGCGCATCACAACAGACCGCGATTATCGTGGACAGCGTATGGGAATGCATTGACCCATTTTCGGCCAAGGTTTGCCCAGACAAACTGGTGGCGCGATTGAATTATAACACGCTGGAATGGGAATGCATAGAAGACCCAAACAGCGTCCCAACAAAAACCAAATGCGACAAATTTATCAGTCGCGACGTCCAGGGGGCCATTGGGGCAACCCTGCGCACGGCGCGAACATCGTGTACAGATTGCGAAAAAATGATTATTGACGAAGATACGTGCACGTCATACTGTGTCCCAGACACGGTCAAGGTAAATGACCCTGCGTGCTATGCCGGCGACGCGCGCGAATGCAGTGGCCCCAGTCGCGCATTTTATTTCGGATTTCCAAACTATTCGTATGCGACAAATGTCACAGCGGTCGCAAAATACACAATCCAGCCGGGTGGTAATCGTCGCTTTAATTGTCGTGACTGTGGCGACGGGATAATTGACACCACAAAATCCCTGCCACCATACATCGCAATTTGCAAATAAAAAAATGCGCCGAATTTTCGGCGCATTTTTTATCGTATTTTTTCTTTGTTCTGCATCATAATGTATTGCATATCTTGAACGGCCTGGTCATATAAATCCGGGCTGATACTGTTGCGATTATCAATCGTTATTTGCAGATTATCCATCTGGTCGTCCAGACGTTCCTGGCGTGCCAATTCCGCCACAGACTCAGACGTCGCCGGCCCAGGCACGTTCAACGGTGCCAATGCATCTGAACGCAGACCGTGCGGATGACGCATTTGCACCGCCGATGTGATTTCTGGGCGATACGGCCCACGCTTTTTTTCAAAGTCTGTGACATTTTGGCGCGCAACCATTGCAATACTGTTGCGCAAATGCGCCAAGATTTTATATGTATCATTTGAATGGCCGTCGTGAATTTCAATCTTGGCGTTGCCATTTTTGTCTGATGGGACAACATCGCGCCACTGGCCATTTGGGGTCGCATTACGTGTCATATACGACACCAATTCATATTGCACCTGGGCCAAGATTTCTTTACCGGCCTGGGGCGTCCAGTTCGGCGCACCGTGTTCACAAAAATAGAATATGTTATTTTTACCGTTATGCAAAAATGGTGACACAGTGCCAAATCGCGCCGGATTATAAGACATTTCATACCACAGCGCATTGCATATAATATTACCATCAATATGGCCAACCGGCACACTGCTGAACTTTACAGGCGTGTCCCACTGGGCGGTTGCTTTTAATTTGGCGTATGCCCCAGCCAGCCCACTGGCCGTAAATTTGCCAAAATATGGACGGTTTATGTTATATTTCAATATTATCTTGACCGACTTGTCATCTAAGCTCTGCATCTGCACCCCCTTTGACCACACATATAAAATATAGCGCAAAATGCTTTTTTGTCAAGTTGTCGCACAATGAAAAAGCCACCTGATTTGGTGGCTTTTTGCACGTTGGTTATTCTGCACGGGTGAACGCCCCTTTGTCCAGCATTTCGCGCACAGCGAAATGTTTTATCTTTTTTGCAGATGTTTGGGGCAATTCGTCTTCGGTGATTGCAAAGTGTTTCACCCACTTGTATGGTGCGATTTTCAGGTTTGACGCCTTCATCAACATCGCGGTGCGCGCGACAGATGTCCCCGGCTTTACCTGGAACACGGCGAACGGAACAACCTTGCCGTTCAGAACGTATTCAAATACCGCAGCGGCCAAAATCTCGTCATTTTGCAGATACAAATCTTCCAGTTCATCAGGATAGACATTTTTACCACTGTCCAGAACAATGACCTGTTTTTTACGCCCTTTGACCACCAAGCGACCGTATTTATCCAATTTTCCCAAATCGCCTGTTTTAAACCAACCGTTTTCAAACGCGGCGGCATTTGCCTCGTCATTGTCCAGGTATCCTGGCATAACCATATTACCGCGCATCCAAATTTCCCCAACGCCTTCGCTGTCCGGGTTATGAATCTGGATTTCATTGCCCGGCAATGGGCCGGCATAATACATTGAACCGTCGGCGCGACGAAATGCAAAGTTAAAGTTCGCAGGCCCCGTCGTTTCAGTCAATCCATAGCAATCGCCAACAACGAAATCTAAATCTTCAAAAAATTTACGTATTGTTGGTTTCAGCGTTGCACCGGCCGATACCAGAACCTTGGTATTACCGCCGAATATTTCGTGTACTGGCTTGGTCACCTTGTTCACCAAGAATCCCAATCCGATTGCACGCAACACACGACGCGACGACATAACCATACGCATCACCAGATACATATGTTTTTCACGGGCAGCATCTACGATTTTTTTATAGAACCCTTCCCAGACGCGGGGAACTGCTGGGATAACCTCGGGCCGGTATTGTTTAAAATCTTTCAGGAATTCGCGCGGATTTAACACCGGTTGCAACAGCAATTTACCACGCAGCACAATCGGCGCAATAATATTTATAACCACGCCATATATATGATACAGTGGCAAAAATCCATAGAACGTATATCCTGGGTGAATCACAGGTGTATAAAATAATGCCCCGTCGGCCAACGACAACAAATTATCGTGCGTCAGACCAACAACCTTGGGGTTTCCGGTTGACCCAGATGTGAACGATAACATTGCAATATCGTCACGATTGACATCTGCGGCAACAAATTCTTTTTCATCGGTGTCATCAATGGATTCAATATCAAACATTTCCGGCCCACCGTCAACAAAGTGCGACTTTTGTGCCAACGCCAATTTACAGTTTGTGCGTTGCATCATATTCAGGTGTTCCGATGCCGACAACCCTGTGTCCAACATCAATGCACGTGCGCCCTGGGACAGAATCGCAAAATACGATTTGATAAATTCCGGGGTATTACCCGACAGAATCGCAACCGTATCGCCTTTTTTAATACCAAAGCGTTTTGCCAACAGCACTGCGCGCTGCTTCACCTTTTTTAACAAATCTGCGTATGTTTCGTTCTGTCTGACAAAGAAAATACTGTCTTTGTTCTGGGAACATACATCACGCAGCAAATCATAAACATTTTTCATCATGATAATTGTGCTCTTTATATTTTTTGTTAAAAGCCCAGACAACCATTATCCAAGCCTGATTGTCAGTATACTGTTTTTATCCCAGGAAACACAACCTATTTTAACACAACCACAAAAAACGTACCTTTTTTATACAAGTGAACCTTTTGATTCGTCAAGATATAGATATTTTTTGCCAAAAATATATCTATATTTTGTATTTTTGTTCAAAAACGAATCAGTCGTTTATACATAATCCACGTTTTTATAATACAAAAACGTGTTTAGTATGACGATTCGTTTTTGAAATATACGTCCAACTGCCCAGAAAATCCCCCTTTTTAAAAGTAAAGCAAAAAATGAAAAAAATTTTACTTTTTCTGTATTGATAAAGAACCTATAAAACTATATATTGACATCAAATAAGAAAAACAACCACTATATATTGTGTTTTTTAATAAATAGGGGCGAACAATGTCTGTGACACAGAACGAAACAAAAATAGAGATTATTCCTACACTTACATCCAACTTGGTCGTGGTTCAAAAGCGCAGTGGCGAAACTGTTCCGTTTGATGCCAAGAAAATATATGACGCAATTAAAAAGGCTGTTGCCGTCACACACGAAGTGTCTGATGAAAAAATTATCCAAATTGCCCAGTCTGCACTGGACACATTGGGTGCAGACTTTGCGTCCAAAACGCCCAAGGTTGAAGAAATCCAGGAAGTTGTTATTCAAACATTGATGAACGCCCGTGCCTATAAAACAGCCGAGGCGTATATTATTTACCGCCAGAAACGCAGTGAAATACGCGATTCTTATGTTGATGCCGTAGAGGTTATAGAAGGATACGTTGGCGGTTCTAATTGGCGAATCAAGGAAAATGCAAACGTTGGATATTCAATCGGCGGATTGATTTTGCGCACCAGTGAACGCGTCACCGCGGAATATTGGCTGAACCTGTATCCGCGCGAAATTGCCGAAGCGCACAAGAACGCCGCATTTCATATTCATGACCTGGGCTGGCTGACGGGATATTGTGCCGGCTGGTCATTGCGCGAATTGTTATACGAAGGATTTAACGGCGTCCCAGGTTATCTGCAATGCGAACCGGCGCGCCACATGGCAACTGCGATTTCGCACATGGTAAATTTCTTGGGGACGTTGCAAAACGAATTTGCCGGGGCCCAGGCATTCTCGTCTGTGGACACATATCTGGCACCGTATGTTCGTATTGACAACCTGTCGTATGCAGATGTTAAAAACGCGATGCAGACATTGATATTTAACTGTGCTGTGCCGTGCCGTTGGGGAACCCAGACGCCGTTTATCAATTTCACGTTTGACTGGACCTGCCCCAAGGATTTACGCGACCAGCGTCCGTTTATTGGCAAAAAACAGGTTGATTTTACATACGGCGACCTGCAGGCGGAAATGGACATCATCAACAAGGCGTTCTTAGAGGTTATGACCGAAGGTGACGCGTTGGGCCGTCCGTTCACGTTCCCGATTCCGACATATAATATCACAGATGATTTTCCGTGGAATCACCCAAATGTAAAACCTTTGTTTGATTTGGCGGCAAAATACGGTATTCCGAATTTCCAGAATTTCTTGAATTCTGATTTGAATCCGACCGACGTTCGTTCTATGTGTTGCCGTCTGCGTCTGGACGTGCGCGAATTGTTAAAGCGCGGTGGCGGCCTGTTCGGCAGTGCGGAAAAAACCGGTTCTATTGGTGTTGTCACAATCAACCTGGCACGGTTGGGCTATGTTCACCGTGGCGACCGTGACGGGCTGTTCGCAGAATTAAAACGCCTGTTGGAACTGGGACGCGATTCACTGGAAATCAAACGCAAGATTATCACCAAAAATATGGAACGTGGTCTGTATCCGTTCACCCGTCGTTATCTGGGCGATTGGTCACACCACTTTTCTACCATCGGTGTAAATGGCGCAAATGAAATGGTTCGCAACTTTACAGGCGACCGCGAAAACATCGCGACCCCAATGGGCAAAAAATTGGTTCTGGACGTAATGGACTTTATCCGTGAAAACCTGGCGAATTTCCAGGAACAAACCGGCAACCTGTATAATCTGGAAGCGACCCCGGCCGAAGGCTGTTCGTATCGTTTTGCAAAAACTGACGTGAAAAATTTCCCAGACATCATCACAGCTGGGACACACGACGCACCGTATTATACAAATTCAACCCAGTTGCCAGTGAACTTTACCGACGATCCATTTGTCGCACTGGAACACCAAGAAGAATTACAGCGTAAATACACCGGTGGCACAATGTTGCACCTGTATATGGGCGAACCCGTATCCAGTGGCGAAGCCGCCCAGAAAATTGTTCGGACAATCTTTGAAAATTACAAGATTCCGTATATGACGCTGACCCCGACATTTTCAATCTGTCCAAAGCACGGATATTTGCCGGGACGCTATGAATTCTGTCCGAAATGCGACGCAGAAATCGCCGCAAATCAAAACAGTGAACAATAAACCTAAACGCTAATAATGCATTGCACAAAAAAATAAGGGAGGAAAACTATGCAGGCAGCAAACACTCAGAGAACACCATGTGAAATCTTTTCGCGTTCTATGGGCTTTATCAGACCAGTTTCTAACTTTAACATTGGCAAGTATTCTGAATTCTGCGAGAGAAAAACTTTTACCGAGGCAAACAGTCTGACCACTGGTGCGCGTCACTGTGATTTGTTAAAAAAGGCGGCATAATAAAATGCAAGAAATTCAGATTGGTGGGTTGGTTTCGTTCACAACAATAGACTATCCGGGCAAATTGGCCGCTGTGCTGTTTTTGCGTGGTTGTCCATTGCGGTGTGCGTATTGTTCCAACCCCCATCTGTTAAATGTTGGCGACGGCGAATATGACCCGGCCAAGGTTATGGATTGGCTGCGCAATCGCGTTGGCAAATTGGAAGCCGTCGTTTTTTCCGGGGGCGAGGCATTGATGCAGGGCGATGCCGCGATTGATTATATGCGCCGTGTGCGCGACCTGGGATTTAAAATCGGGTTGCACACAAATGGATTTTATCCTGAAAACCTGCAACGCGCCACAGATGTGGTTGATTGGATTGGCCTGGATTGCAAGGCAACACGTGAAAAATACGGATTGCTGGTTGGCCAAAACATCGCCCACGACCGTATGATGCGCAGTTTGGACGTATGGCTGGCAACGGGCAAGGAATACGAGGTCAGAATTACGTGCGACCCACGCTTTGTCACAAAACTGGATTTAATGGAAATCACACGTGATTTGCACAATCGTGGCGTGACCCATATTGCGATTCAAAAATATATTCCACACTTTGAAGATAATGAACACGGCACCACGCCCCAGGCGCGGAACCAGTTTTTTAATGACGACAATCTGCGCAAAACAATCAATGAAATGTTTACGTCTGTCGTTTGGCGTGAATAGTGTTTAAATTCCATATATTATAAAACCTAGACAATCTTTTCAGCGGGGATATTATGTCGCTTGTTGAACATATCCAGAAATTTAATAAACGCACGCACCTTGGGCGAATCAATCAGTTTTGGACTGCACGCGGCAACCATACGATGTTCATATTCAAAATTTATGTTCGGAACGCGCACCAGTTTTGGTGGTTGCTGCGCAACCCAGGCTGGAAATAATCCGATACCTTCACCATCGCGTATCAGACGAAATATCAACCCAACCGAATCCGTCGTTGTGTTCAATTTACGCGCACGCTTGGCGATAAAAGAACATTCTGGCATATTCAAATATGGTTGATACATACACAGGTCAAAATTTTCCAACATATCGTCCATATTTTTTGGCACACCGTGCGTATCCAGATATTCTTGGGTTGTGAAAAAGTTCGCATTTGCGCGCAGACGAAATAACACACGCCCCGGAATTTGATAGTTAGATTTGGAATCAACAACAGCAATCTCTACATTAGATAAATTCTGTTGCCGATTGGTCAGTAAATCTAAACGGATTTTTGGATACTGGGCATAAAACCGCGACAGGTCACGCAGGAAATAACTGCCGACCAGCCCTTCGGCAACCAGCACAGAAACATATCCCGTCAGGTCATCTTTTGGGCTGGCGTTATCAATAATATTGTCCAGCGCATTGCATATCGTTTCAATATTAGAATAAATTTCTGGGGTCACATTTGTTGGCAAACTGCCCGATGACGTCCGTTGCAACAGTGTCGCGTTCAGTTGCGTTTCCAAATCGGAAATCAATTTGGACATATTAGAGTGTTTTATGCCGTTTTTATTTGCCGCAACTTGGATTTGCCCTGTATCAATCACTTCTTTTAACGCTAACAGTTCTTTCAACAAGGTCACTCTGGTTTTGATCGTAGCCATCGTTATACCTTTTGTCTAAGAAAAACACGTGAACATAAATGATAATTCTTATTATACACGATTTTACTATTGAAAAACAGCATAAAAGACAGTTTTTTTATAAAAACGCAAATTTACAATAATGTATAAAATATTACATTTCTTTCTGGTTAAAATATTTGGTGAAATTGGTGACACTCTCGCCCGTTGCCGCCAGAATTTTTGCAATACTGCCCGTGGACGGCCACCGTGGCTGACCATATTTAGACCAGCGTTTGCTTTTGTTAAATATCGTCGGATCCAAACCGCTGCGTCGCGCCAGACCAGAACACGACATTTTATGTTCACTGGCAAATCGGTCTATTGCATACCAAACATCACTGTGTGTCATTTTATTCACCCCTGTTTATTGTTTTGTCTGTAATAACAATATAATCTATATGGGGATTTTTCCGGCTATCCCCTTTTTATATGCAACCGTGTATAATTTGGGGACCCCAGCCCAAGGCGCACAAATCCGGGCTTTTTTGACACTTTTGGTCAAAACCGACGAATATTTTCTTAGAAAAAATTTTTTCCTTAGGATAAACATCAAAGAAAACCTAGGGTTTTTGTCATATTTTTTCACCAGACCGATTCGTTTTTTTCTAAAAATAAATACTGTACATATCCCACTCGTATTGTCTGCGTTTAATTAAACCGTTTGAAATTTTTCCCCGCAGACGATTCCACGCCTTCCACGCGGATTCTAAATCAGGATATTTTGAACTGCGAAAATTTGGGTTATTGATGTATTTTACAACTGTTGAATTTGCAAAATTTTTTGTGCCAATGTTATACGCTAAACACACCAGCGCATCAAACTGATTCTGTGACAATGATACTTTTATATTATCTTGCACGGCGCGTTCTGCCACCGCAATATCAGAACGCAATAATTCGGTGGCGACGCTTTCTGTGATACCATTTCTAAAATCTTCGCCTGATTTTATCAGATGCCCATAACCAATCGTCGCGCCGATTGGCAACGGGTCATTGGTGTTCACCGAACGCCCTGTCTTGTCATCGTAAATAATATGATTGTTGCCACGTTTAACACAGCCCTCAACACGCTTTAACATATTTATACCATTATTGCTTATTTTCATATTGCCCCCCCTTTCTGTGCCAAATTCCCCCCTCGCCCCAGTAATTATTTGGTTGCGACAGATTGCATAAAAATTTGGTAAATTTATAAAATCCCACAAATTGGCCCACATAAAAATTGTAAATCTTTGTGGATACCCCCGTGGGACAAAATAAAAACGGCCGGTAAAAACACCGCCCGTTTAATGGAATTTAACAGACTAAATTATATCATAAATTACCTAAAAAATCAATCAAATCCCCACCGTCCCCAGCATCCGCCGCCACGCGCCCCACACCACACGATTCAACCACAGGTTGTATTTTGCCCACAACTTCCGCCAGTTTGTGCAAAACATGATAGTTATATGCATACCACCCCAAAAAGCATTACGCTAGTCGCAACCAGTTCTGCAAACTGTTGACATACACGCTGTGGCGGCAACAATACACTAACCGTTAAAGAAAATAATATCGGTTTAATGCGCGCCTTGGCATACGGTTGGCGATATAAATCCATGTTTGAACGTGGTATAACAATCGAACAAATCACCAAGACAGAACATAAGGCAGAGCGAACTATTTATAAAATACTTGGCGCTGGCGTATCTTTCACCCAAAATAGTGTCTGATATTATGGACGCCACCGCCCTGGTGCTAGATTTACAAACCCTATTCACCATCGCCGCAAAGCATGTGAATTTTAAGGAACAGGAAAAAGAGTTTTATTCAAAGTTATAATTGTATCTTACTTATTGGATGATATAATACCTAAAAAGGGTATAAAATTATGAAACATTTAATGCAACGATGCAAGCTATGCCAAATCTTATCAGGGGCCGTCTGCAATGATTGTTGCCCTTACCAATATCATGCGCTTATCGAAGCTGCGTTACGTCGTTTTATAAAAGAAGACAAGCATCTGTCTGAGTTAGATGTAAACGAGCGCAGCCAAACACATAAATTAGCAGAATACATTCAAAACTTGATTCCAGAATACAATGTGGATTGCGAATATAATAAAAATTTACGTATGGATAAAAAACTTGACTTTACCCAAATTGTGGAATCTATTAAAGCATTTCTTAGGGAACGAGGACAACATATTGAAAATCCTGAACTAGAAAAAATATTAGAACAATTAAGAAAAGAGCTTAATAAATCTTCTGCAATCTATGATGAAGGCAGCTCGGAAACACCAACTTTTTTACAATTTACCAGCGAATTCGAAAAGAATAAAAAATATATTAAACACGTTTATCCAGACATTATTGCCCATCTGCGCGGAACAAACACTAATAAGATTGTTATCGAGGCAAAAAAAGAATCAAACAAAGATAAAAAAGCTCGTTTATTTGACTTAATAAAATTAGGTTTGTTTACTGAACAAAACGGCCAGTTTGGTTATGAGGCAGGTTATTTTATAGATTTACCTAGCTGGTCTATACCCGATAAATTTGAAGTTCAATTTATCCCAGAAAGGCTGGTCCCGAATAGCAATGTATTTATTGTAAAGATAGTTGCAATATAAACCACTGACTTTGCGAAATTGGGCGGATTTGGCCACAACGGTGGGCTTACCGAAGGCAGTAAAATAACAAAATCCCCCGCAGTTCTGTGGGGGATTTGCTAAAGTTTTGAAGATTCTTGCAATACTGCTTATTACTGGCGGATGGGGAGGGATTCGAACCCCCGGAAGAGTTGCCCCTTCAGCGGTTTTCAAGACCGTCGCATTCGACCGCTCTGCCACCCATCCGAAACTGTTTTAAACCGGCGGTCTTTCAAACCTGTGGTTTTGTTTGTGGCACGAGTTCTGGTGACTGTGCGCGTATATTCTATATTTATTTTTTACGCATTGCAACTGTAAAAATCGTTGCGCCGGCGACAAACATTATTGCCGACAACAACTGCCCCATCGTCAGCCCCCAACTGGTCAAAAAGCCAATCTGGACATCAGGCGCGCGAAACTGTTCACAGAATATGCGCGCAACCGCGTATCCCATTCCCAGCATTCCGCCCAAGGCCCCGGCATAACGACGCAACCCGGTAAAACGATACAGACAATACATAAACGCGAATAACAATATGCCTTCGGTGGCGGCCTCGTACAATGGGCTGGGGTGACGGGGAATCAATGTTTCGCCGGTGAACACAACCGCCCACGGAACATCAGTTGGACGACCCATAACCTCCATATTTATAAAGTTCGCAATGCGACCGAAAAAGAACCCGATTGGCGTCACGATTGCCAGCAAATCCAGTATGCGAAACGCGATGTTATATGTTCCGCCACTGATACCAGAATCTGGGGTATTATGCAATTTACGCGCGAATAAAAACGTCGCGATAATCACCCCAATCAGACCGCCATGAAAACTCATTCCGCCGTGCCACACCGCGAATATTTCCAACGGGTGTGCCAGAAAGAACGGCAGATTATAGAACAACACATATCCCAGTCGCCCCCCCAGGATTACCCCCAGGATTACTGCCGTCAACAAATCGTCCAGTTGTTTTTTATCCAGTTTTATCTGGCTGTCGGCACGCTGCATTAAATAGCGAAATAAAAAATACCCAGTGATAAACGCCGCCACATAGGCCAACGCATACCACCGGATATCTAGTCCGAATATTGAAAACGCCACCGGCGAAATTGGATTCAGTACTATTGCCATATTATCTGGTATGGGCAGAACGTGATTTCTGCATTCTCTGATACACAGGCGAACGCGCCAACGCGCCGTCCAAATATTTAATCATTTCTTCCAGTTTGGCAATTTTTTTTGGGTCTGCATCTGCTGTTGCACGCAATTCATCTAATTGCGCGGTGCGTTCGGCACGCATTTTTTCAATGCCTTCAATAGATTCATAGGCCTGCAAACGTCCATTGGTCACTTCTTGTTCCTGGACACTGTTGTCTTTGATGGCGGTCAAACGTCCGGCACCAGAAATATAAACTGTATTATACATAACATATCCTTGTAATATTTAATACCGATTATCTGGTTTTAACAGAACGTTGTTTCAAAATTTGTTGATAAATCAGTGATTTATTCAACGTCCCTTCCAGGTTCTTGATTACAACCTGTAATTTTTTTGCCAATTCGGTATTACCCGCGGCAACCGCCTGGGCATAGGCCGCTTTGCGATCTTTCAAAACTTCTTCAAGATTTTCAACTGTTGAGATGACACGTGTGCGACCCTGGCTGATTTCCAGGTTTTGCATAGCATAGAATCCAGTATCCCGGACATAACTGCTTGCAACAAAGTCACATGCCCCAACTGTGGTATTATTATAGATTGCCATTTTTTGCTCTCTTGGTTCTAAGATTACTTGCTGTGGCGGCTCAACGTTTGTTCCAGGTTTTTCACAATTTCCTGGGCGCGTTTTGCCCCCTTTTCATCCCCCAACTTGATTCTCTCTTCCAGTTGTTCCTGTGCGCGCTTTAAATCCGCGCTTAAATTCTTGTACAAGGCCGATTTATCATTTGCACGTGGGTCCATTTTTTGTGGTTTAGTCATAATAAATCCTTTTATTGTTCTTGAATTTCCCGATTCATTGTATTATATATTTATCAAATAACAAGGAGAAAGTTATGATAACAAAAAAATCTGAAACTATGGTTCGTGCCGGTGGCATTGACCTGTATCTGAAACGCATATTTGCGTTGATGTTCGGCGCAGTTGGGGTGACGGCACTGGCGGCGTTTATTACAATGGCAACACCATTGTGGGGTATGCTGTTTACGGCAACTGGTTTGTCACCGCTGTATTATATTTTGATGTTCGGCGGATTGGCGTTGTCCATCTGGGCCCAGGTGCGCGTGTTTTCAATGCAACCGGCCAAGGCCGCAGCGTTGTTGTTCATCTATGCCGCGTTGGTTGGTATTGTGATGACACCACTGTTGATTGTTGCAATTACAAATAACCCACTGACCATATTGGCGGCGTTCGTGCTGGCGGCGATTATGTTCGCGTGCATGGCGTTGTTCGGATACAAAACCGTCAAGAACCTGTCGTTCTTGGGCATATTCCTGATGATGGGTATGATTGGTTTAATCTTGGTCGGACTGGCGTCGTTTATATGGCCGGCAATCGTTGGTGGCACATTTGGCACAATCGTGTGCTTGATTGGTGTGCTGGTGTTCGCGCTGTTCACTGCGTATGATATGCAGAATTTAAAGAACGCGTATGCGGCCGGCGGTGACGAACATCAAAAAAATCAACTGGCTGTGTTGGGGGCATTGCACCTGTATATCTCGTTCATCGCGATGTTCCAATATTTGCTGAGTTTGTTTAACCGCGACTAATCCAAACAAAAAAACACTAAGGACAGAGAAAATGGCTTATAAAATAGACCCTGCTAAATGTATCGGCTGCCACACGTGTATGGGCGCATGCCCGGTTTGCGCAATCAGCGCCGGTCCAGATGGCAAATGCGTAATTGACCCGTCAAAGTGCATTTCGTGTGGGACATGCGCGGCGGTATGCCCTGTTGCGGCAATCGCCCCTGATGTGCAGTAAAACACATAAATAACACAAACGGGGTCATTGCCCCGTTTCTTTTTGTTGCAAATATACAAAAACAGTATAATAATTGTTGCGTTAAAAATAGAGGATTAAAATGCCAGCAAAGTCAGTAAATGATATTGTCGCACTGTGCAAGCGACGCGGTTTTATTTTCACAGGTTCTGAAATTTATGGTGGTCTGGGTGGCGCATACGACTATGGCCCATACGGCGTTGAATTGATGAAAAATATCAAGAACGCGTGGTGGAACGCCATGATTTATTCGCGCAACGACATAGAAGGACTGGACGCGGCATTGATTTCAAACCGTCTGATGTGGAAATATTCTGGCCACGAAGGCAGTTTTTCTGACCCATTGGTTGAATGTAAAAAATGCGGTGCCCGTATGCGCCAGGATAAAATGAAAGACCCGACAAAATGCGACAACTGTGGCAGCACGGATTTAACCGACCCACGCGCATACCAGTTGATGATGGGGCTGT
>OLHA01000354.1_pt1 | contig 27062 bp, 28 predicted proteins | sample 1605961 | NCBI WGS metagenome assembly OLHA01 (sample SAMN03283288) | human gut metagenome | biome: human-associated habitat; material: feces | host: Homo sapiens | place: Peru | collected 2012
AAGCACACCACTCACACTGAGACCAAGTAAGGAGGACGCCCCATCATGGCAGAAGCGAACAAGGAAAATTGGTTCAAAAGAACCTGGGGCAAGGTCTGCAAGTACTTCCGTGAGCTGAAAAGCGAGCTGAAGAAGGTAGTCTGGCCCACTCCCCAGCAGGTGCTGAAAAATGCAGCCATTGTTGTCGCCTGCGTCATCTGCGTCGGCGTTTTCATCTGGCTGTTTGACTTTGTATCTCAGGTTGGAATCGACGCCCTGATCGGTGTTTTCCACTAAAGGTAAGAAGTCATGGCAGAAACTGCAAAATGGTATGTGGTGCATACCTATTCCGGGTATGAGAACACCGTAAAAGCGACGATTGAAAAAACCGTCGAGTCCCGTAAGCTGCAGGATCAGATCCTGGCCGTTTCCATTCCTCTGGAAACCGTGACCGAAATCACGGAGACCGGCGCCAGCAAAACCTACGACCGCAAGGTCTACCCCGGTTATGTGCTGGTCAAGATGGTTTACAGTGACGATACCTGGCATGTCATCCGGAATGTCCGCGGAGTTACCGGCTTCGTTGGCACTTCCAGCAACGATCCTACGCCCCTGACTGACGAGGAAGTCTATGCCATGGGCGTGGAAAAGAAGGAGATCATCGTCAACTATTCCGTGGGCGATACCGTCCGCATTATGGATGGTCCTCTGAGCTCCTTCACCGGCACGGTGGAATCCATCGATGTCGACAGCAACTCGGTGAACGTGGTCGTTTCCATGTTTGGCCGGGAGACCACCGTCGAGTTTGAGCTCGACCAGGTTGAGGTCGTTTCCCAATAAACGCATCGGGCCGTTCTTTTCGGCCGGAACGTGGGAGGGGTTTTGGGCCCCGAAAGAAATGCGCAGTGCGCATCATTACCACATCTTATTCAGGAGGTGCTATTCATGGCACAGAAAGTAACTGGCATTATCAAACTTCAGATCAACGCCGCTAAGGCAACCGCTTCTCCCCCTGTCGGCCCTGCTCTGGGTCAGCACGGTGTGAATATCGCAGCATTCATCAAGGAATTCAATGCACGGACCAAGGACATGGAGGGCTACAAGATCCCCGTTGTCATCACCGTCTATGCAGACCGCAGCTTCACCTTCATCACCAAGACTCCTCCTACCCCCATGCTCATCATGAAGGCAATTGGTCTGGAGAAGGGCTCCGGTGTTCCCAACAAGACCAAGGTCGGCACCATCACCAAGGCTCAGATCGCCGAGATTGCCAAGACCAAGATGCCTGACCTGAACGCCACCACTCTGGAAGCCGCTGAGAGCCAGGTTGCTGGCACCTGCCGCTCCATGGGCGTCACCGTCGTCGACTGATAGAATGTTGATCCGGAAGCAAGTTCCGGAAATGTGGGAGGATTTTTCCGCATCACCACTTTAAGGAGGATAATTACATTGTTTAGAGGTAAAAAGTATAAGGAAAGCGCGAAGCTGATCGATCGCGCTGTTCAGTATGAGCCCGTTGAGGCTCTGGGCCTGGTTGTCAAGGGCGCTTCTGCCAAGTTCGACGAGACCGTCGAGCTGCACATCAAGCTGGGCGTTGACTCCCGTCACGCCGACCAGCAGGTTCGTGGCGCCGTGGTTCTGCCCAACGGCACCGGCAAGACCCGCAAGGTCCTGGTGTTCGCAAAGGATGCCAAGGTTGCTGAGGCTCAGGAAGCCGGCGCTGACTATGTCGGCGGCATGGAGCTGGTTGAGAAGATCACCAAGGAAAACTGGTTTGACTTTGACGTCGTTGTCGCTTCTCCCGACATGATGGGCATTGTTGGCCGTCTAGGTAAGGTTCTGGGCCCCAAGGGTCTGATGCCCTCCCCCAAGGCCGGCACCGTGACCCCCAACGTTGGCGCTGCCGTCAAGGAGATCAAAGCCGGTAAGGTTGAGTACCGTCTGGACAAGACCAACATCATCCACTGCCCCATCGGCAAGGTTTCCTTCGGCTCTGAGAAGCTGACTGAGAATATGGATACTCTGGTGAAGGCTGTTGTAAAGGCAAAGCCCGCAGCTGCCAAGGGCCAGTATATCCGCTCCTGCACCGTGGCCTCCACCATGGGCCCCGGCGTCAAGGTTTCCACTGCCAAGTATATGTAATTGATTTGCTTCCCGGATACGGTGCGTATCCGGGAAGCTTCTGCAAAAAAGCTTTCCAAGTGCAAAAAGTTCTTGACAAATTTTGCATTATATGCTAGAATACCAAAGTTGCCAGAGACAGCAGGTGCCGCAAGGCGTAAGTCCTGCCGAGGTGCGCTGAATATGTTTTCTGCGTGTCTTTCTGTCTTGTGGCAGGAAGATTTTTTATTTTCGGAGGTGAAAATAATGCCCAACGCAAAGGTTCTTGAGAGCAAGAAGGCAGTTGTTGAGTCCCTGACCGGCAAGATCCAGGATGCTACTTCTGTGGTTTTTGTCGATTACAAGGGCATCACTGTTGCTCAGGATACCGAGCTGCGTAAGCAGTTCCGTGAGGCCGGTGTTGAGTACTCCGTCGTAAAGAACACTCTGACTAATTTCGCAGCCAAGAATGCTGGCTACGACTTCAGCGAGGTTCTGAACGGTACTACCGCCATGGCTTCCACCACCGGCGACCCCATCGCCCCTGCTCGTATCGTGTGCGAGTTCGCCAAGAAGAACAAGAACGTCCTGTCCATTAAGGGCGGTATCGTGGAAGGCTCTGTGCTGTCCGCTAATGCCCTGAACGGCTTCGGTGAGCTGCCCAGCAAGAATGCTCTGGTTGCTCAGGTTCTTGGTACTTTCCTAGCTCCTATCTCCAGCCTGGCCTGCGTTCTGGATCAGATTCGGCAGCAGAAGGAAGGCGGAGCGCCCGCAGAAGCTTAAAGATCGCTTCGTAAACCCATCCATTTTTATCAAAACATAATTTAGGAGGATTTTTACCATGGCTAGTGAAAAGATCGCTGCTATCGTTGAAGAAGTAAAGGGCCTGACCGTTCTGGAGCTGTCCGAGCTGGTTCACACCCTGGAGGAGACCTTTGGTGTTTCCGCCGCTGCCGCTGCTGTTGCCGCTCCTGCTGCTGCCGCTGAGGTCGTGGAAGAGAAGACCGAGTTCGACGTCATCCTGAAGAGCGCCGGCGCTTCCAAGCTGGGCGTTATCAAGGTCGTCCGTGCCGCTACCGGCCTGGGCCTGAAGGATGCCAAGGATCTGGTGGACAACTGCCCCAAGACCCTGAAGGAAGCCATCTCCAAGGAAGATGCCGAGAAGCTGGTTGCCGAGCTGAAGGAAGCTGGCGCCGAAGCCGAGATCAAGTAATTGATTTCTTCCTGATTTTTACGCCCTCCGCTGCTTCTGGCGGAGGGCGTCATTTTACATGTGCGGCCATGACAATCTGAAATCTTAATTTTTTCTTAGTGAAATTGATTTTTCCCAGATTTTAGGATATAATCTTCCTGGGGCATATCTGAAAACCGTTGATGCGTCCGTCGCCTTTTAATGCAGCGCCGGCTTTCAGATGCGCCCGGATTCTTTTTTATAAGAGGAGGAGATCCATGCAAATTGACTGGTTTTCCGCGCTGGGTGCGGACCGGCTGATCGAGTCCATTCAGTCCGTTCTGGACAGCGCCGACGCCTTGATTCCGGCCTCGCTGGAGAATATGATTTTTCTTTTCCTGCTGGTGATCGTTATAGCGCTGGGGATCGGTCTGGTGCTGCGGCTATTCTTTGGGCAGCGCTGTATTGTGAACCGCGCGATATCGGGCTTCCTGGAGATTCTGGCGATTTACGCCGTAACCATTGTGGTGTACACGCTCAAGCCATGGAATCTCACGCAGTACCTTGCTCCCCTACCCTTTGCCATCTTTCGGGGGGACGTTTTGATTATCAGCTACTCCGCCTGCTCTACTACGTCGCTGCTTTGCAGTCAGCTGCTGTCGCTGATTATCCTGTGTTTCCTCGTTCACCTGCTGAATTTCCTGCTTCCTTGCGGCCGGTCCTTTATCCCCTGGCTTCTGATGCGGTGCGTATGCGTCGTGCTGGCCGTTGCACTTGACTTGGCGGCCAATTGGGCGTTGAATGCGTTTCTGCCCGCCGCGGTCGCGGAGTCCGCACCTGTGGCGCTGCTGGCCGTCCTGGCGGTGGCACTGCTGGTGAGCCTGTTCAATCCTCTGCTGTGTATTCTGTTTACGGCCGCAAACCCGGTGATCGGTCTGCTGTACACGTTCTTTTTCTCCAACACCATTGGTAAGAACCTGACCCGCGCCGTCCTTTCCGCTGCACTGACGTGCGCACTCTTTTATGCGATGGATTATTACGGCTTCAGTGTCATAGATATTACGGCAAATGCGCTGCTCCGTTACTCACCTTTTGCCGCTGCCCTGCTGGGTGTGTGGTTTGTGTACGATTACAAATTATAAGGCGACACGGTACCCATTATCTGTGCCGTAGCCAAGCAAAAGCTGGATTCCATTCACGGTGGAACCCAGCTTTACTGTTTATTCAGCTTTTTTGATTGCCTCGATTGCCGGTGCAAGCGCGTCGGTGGGGATGGTTTCCATCTGGCCGTGGTCATAGGCCTCGGCTACGGCGGGGTCAATGGGGAGGCGGGCCAGGATGGGCAGGCCGTTTTCTGCGGAAATTTCATCCAGGTGGCTTTTGCCGAACACATTGATCTTCTTGCCGCAGTCCGGGCACTGGAGATAGGAATAGTTCTCTACAAAGCCCAGGACGGGAATGTGCATCATATTTGCCATCTTGACCGCCTTGTTCACGATCATAGAGACAAGATCCTGCGGACTGGTGACGATCACGATCCCGTTTACCGGCAGGCTCTGGAATACCGTCAGCGGCACGTCGCCGGTTCCGGGAGGCATGTCTACAAACAGATAGTCCACATCCTCCCAGATCACATCCGTCCAGAACTGCTTGACAGCTCCGGCGATCACCGGGCCGCGCCACACCACAGGATCACCCGGATGATCCAGCAGCAGGTTGATGGACATCACCTGAATGCCGGTGCGGGTCAAGGCCGGGTAAAGGCCATCGTCGTTGGCTCCCTGGCATTCGGTCACACCGAACGCGGTAGGCGCTGAAGGGCCGGTAATATCCGCATCCAGGATGCCGACCTGCTTGCCCTCCCGCGCCATAGCGACAGCCAGCATAGCGGTGACGGTGGACTTGCCTACGCCGCCCTTGCCGGAAACAACGGCGATCACCTTTTTTACGGTGGACTTCGGATTCAGCTGCGCCAGCAGGCTTTCAGCCTTGCGGTCGGAGCAATCCGACCCGCAGCTGGAACAGTTTCCGCTACAAGAACTCATTTCTATTTCGCTCCTTTAAAGTGATAACGTTATTATATGCCCAATTTCCCACGACGTCAATCTTTACTGCGCTCAAACATCGGACTGGGCCTGCTCCCACTGCTCCATCAGCTCCATGAGCTGCGTTTCCGCCGTCTCCTTTTCTCCCAACAGCCGGGAAAGCTCCTGATAGTCGGCGGCCGCATTTTCGATTTGATGATCCAGCTGGGAAATGGCGGCCTCCTGCTTTTCAATTTCCCGCTCCAGCCGGCGAACCAGCTTCTCGGAATCTTTCGTGCCGCCCCTCGGCTTTTCCTTTTTCTCCTTTGGCGGCTGCTTTACGGTCTGCTTTGCGACTGCCTCGTGCTCCAAAATGGAACGGTATTTCTGGTAACCGCAGCGGAAGTCCCGAATCGCGCCGCCCTCCAGCAGCCATATCCGCTCCGCAAATTTTTCGATGAAATAGCGGTCGTGGGAGACGAACAGCAGAACGCCCTCAAATTCCTCGATAGCTGCCTCTACCCATTCCCGGGAGGCAATGTCCAGGTGGTTGGTCGGCTCGTCCAGGATGAGAAGATTGATCTTCTCATCCATCAGCATGCACAGCCTGAGGCGGGACTGTTCACCGCCGGAGAGATTGCCCACGGTCTTGAATACATCCTCACCCTGGAACATAAATGCGCCCAGACGGTCACGCGCGACCTGTGGGGTGCAATTCTTTTCATAGAGCATGGTGTCATACAAGCTGCGCTCCGGGTGATCGAAATGAATGATTTGCGGCAGATAGCCCCATTTTACTGTGGGACCAAATTGGATCTTTCCGGCGCAATCCTCCTCGCCCAGCAGGCACTTGATGAATGTGGATTTGCCGGTTCCATTATCTCCCAGCAGCGCGATCCGCTCCCCTGCCTCCACATTCAGATTAACATCCGAAAAGAGGACCTTGTCTCCGAATGCCTTGGAGACATTTTTCATTTTGAACACCACATCGCCGGAAAACTCCTTCTCGCCGAAGGAAGCCCGCATGGTCTTTTCCGTCTTTGGCTTTTCGGTCTTTTGGATGCGCTCCATACGGTGCTGGATGGACATGGCCCGGCGGTAAAGGGCGCGGTTATTGATGCCCCAGCCCTTCATGCGTTCCATGGTAAATCCAAGCTGCTTCAGCTTTGCCTGCTCCTGCTCATACTGCTTCATTTGCAGGTCAAACCGTGCCTGCTTTTCGTCCATATAGAACGAGTAGTTGCCGGAGTAAAATTCCGCATGTCCGTCCACGATCTCAATGACCCGGTCGGCTACCTGGTCGATGAAGTAACGGTCATGGGAGATGGCGAGCACTGTCCCCTTGAAAGCCTTGATATACTGCTCCAGCCATTCCACGCTGTTCAAATCCAGGTGGTTGGTCGGCTCATCCAGCAGGAGAATATCCGTCTTTTCCAGCAAAAGCCGGGCAAGGTTTACCCTGGTCTTTTCACCGCCGGACAGGCTGGAAAACTCTTGACCGCGCTGCTCCTGAGAGATGCCCAGACCGTTGCAGATCTTATCCACCTCTACATCCATCTCATAGCCGCCGCCGGCCTGAAATTGATTGCACAGGGCGTCGTATTCCCGCAGCTGCGCCTCCGATGCGCCGGTCTGCATTATGTCTTCCAGACTGCGCATCCGCTTCTGGATGCGATGCAAATCGGCGTAGGCGGAGCGCAGCACGTCCTCCACGTTGTAGCCCTCCGGGAAAATGGGAATCTGAGAAATTAGGCCCAGGCGCTTATTGGGATTGACGTATACCTCGCCTTCATCAAAATCAATTTCCTTTGTGAGGATGCGGAACAGTGTTGTCTTGCCGCAGCCGTTGCGCCCCAGAATGGCAACGCACTCTCCCTCCTGGATCTCAAAGGACAGCCCTTGCAGCAGGTTTTCACCGATCACAAAAAACTTTGTCAGATTATTTACTGAGATATCAACCATATGTTGTCTCCATTGCGCTTACCGTCTCCCGCAGTTCCTTCTCTGTTAAAAGCAGATTCAGCGCTTGCAGCAGGGCGTTTGCACTCATGTGCTCCGGCAGATGCAGCTGCTTTTGCAGCCGCCGCCGCTTTTGGTTGCTGTTTGCCCCGCCGGACAGACCCAGCTCAGCCAAAAGCTGCTTCGTAATGCCCTGGGATGACGGCTTTTTTCCTGTCTCATCTTCAATTGTTGCGCCGCAGGCACGCAGCGCCTCCAGAATTACTTCCGGCCGCATTCCCTCCACGCCCAGCTTCCCCTCCTTGCCGGGAGAGATTTTCCGTTTTTCCTTTCCGGGAATGTCCGGGATATAGGCGTGCTTTAAATACCGGCCGGGAATGGCACTTTTGATGTGGTTGCGGATCACGAAGCCCGCGCCGTCGGAATCCGTCAGGACGATCAGTCCCCGACGGATGGCTACTGCACGGAGCAATTCCATCTGCTCCCGATCCTTGAAGATTCCGAATCCGTTGGTTTCGAAAATCGGAGCATCCACGATCTGGCTGAGCGTATTGCGGTCATACCGCCCCTCTACCACAATGGCCTCCTGAATCCTAACCATGCCGTGCCTCCACCGCCAGGCGCAGGATCAACAGCTCCAGCAGGCGCTGACTGTCGTCATAGGAGGTTTTCATCTGGTAATCCGTCTCCATGATCATGGCGCAGGCATCGGCGCAGAAAAGCTTATCCAGGCGGCGGGAGGCATCCATCAGCTTCCTGGCCGGATAATCCGGGATGCCGCAGAGCTTTTGCAGCTCATAGGGGCCTTTCCCGCTCTCCTGCAGGCACTTGGCCACGCCCAGGCGGCGAAAGTGGCTGCCTACGGCGCCCAGGATGGCCAGCGGCTCCTGCTGCATTTTCAGGAGCTGCTGGAGGCACTGAAAGGCTTTTTCATAGGCTCCCTCGCTGATCCGATCCGTCATTTGGAATACCACCGCATCCAGCACTGGTTCTGTGACGGCGTCAATATCGCTTTTTTTGATCTCATCCGCCCCGGAATAGGCGCAGATCTTTTCGATTTCTCCGTTCAGCGCCGTCATGGTGCCGCCGGTGATGTCGATCAGATAAGTGCAAAGCTCATTGGATATCCGCTTTTTCTGTGTCGCAAAATGCCTGGAGACCCATGGGATCAGCTCCTTTTGATCCTGACGCTGGAATTCCACCATCAGGCCGCTGCGCTCCACCGCCTCCCACAGCTTTTTGAGCCGCTTGTCCGGCTTCCATACCACGGTCAGATAGGTAAAAATCACAGTACAATAATCCGGGATATCCTGAAGCGCCGACGCAAGCTTTTCCCGCTCCGTCTCCCCAAGCTTGAAGATATCAATGTCATCCACCTGGATCAGCGTGTGCTCCGCCATCATGGGCAGATTTTCCACAGCCTCCAGGAATTCGGCCAGGTCAAAATTTTCGCTGTGGAAGCGATGAAAATTAAATGATTCCGTCAGCGGATCAAGCAGCAGCTTTTTGATTGCTTCCAGGTAATAGGACATGAGGAAAGTCTCTTCCCCGAAGAAAAAGTAAAGCCGGTCGATGTTTTTATTTCGCACGGAGGCTTTCAGTGTCTGAAAAGCGCCATCCGCGATCCCCTTTTTTGCCATTGCTACCTCCTGATCAGCACCGATCCCTGCAAATCAGTCCGATAAACGGTACAGCCAAAGGCCGTCAGTCGTTCCAAAAGCGCCTGGGCCGGATGGCCGTATCGGTTGTTCTCCCCCGCGGAAATAATCACGACCTCCGGGCGGACGGCATACAGCAGCTCTTCCGTGGTAGAATTCTTGGAGCCGTGGTGGCCCGCAATCAGCACATCCACATCCGGGAGTGTGTAATTTTGCAGCAGCTCCCGTTCCCCGGCCCGGCCCCTGTCGCCGGTTATCAGTATAACACATTCCTTCGAATCAAACAAGACGCACATGCAGTTTTCGTTGGCTGTTTCGGTACTGTTTGGCGCAAGAAGATTGATCGTCCCGGACGGAAGCGCAATTTGGCTGTCTGACTCGATCCACTGGATATCCTCCGGGTACTCTGCCCCCAACCGCTGTGCCAATTCCGCTTGACCCGATTCAGGCAGATAGAACCGATCGATTTTGATCCTGGTGAGCAGATTTTCTACTGCATTGACATGGTCCTGGTCGTAGTGGGTCAGCACCAGGCCGTCCAGACGGAAGAGTCCCTGGCTCAGAAGTGTCTGGGCGATTTCGTCGGCTGCCCTGGTTTCGCTGTCGCCACCGCAGTCGATCAGGTAATTCTTGTCGCTGCTTTGCAGCAGAATTGCCTGCCCCTCCCCTACGTCCAGCGCAGTCAGGCGCAGGGCATCCACCCGCGGCACGACAATGGAGGCCGCAATGGCCGCCGTCAAGCCGATGATTCCTACCAGGAAAAACCGAAGAAAATGCCTGCGTCTGCAAAGGAACAAGGCTGCCAGACAATAGGCGAAGATGAGCCATGCAATGACAAAGCCGCTCTGTGTATACACTGCCGCAAACGGAATGCGCGACATCAGGCGTGCCATCCACAGGATCAGACGAATGACCCAGGAAAGAAGCCAGGCCAGCGGACCGCACAGCTGCGGAACGACACCGCCGAAAGCGCCAACCACCGCGATCCCGCAAAAGAGCGGCGGAATCATCCAGATGATCAGCAGGTTCGCAAGGACTCCGATCAGACTGACCGCGCCAAAATAGTATGCGCTCAGCGGAGTGGAAAAGAGTGTTGCGCTGACGCAGACGGATACCGCGCCTGCAACCCAGCGTATTGCGCGCCCACCTGCGCTCTTTGCTTTTACCTTTGGGAAAAGTCCCACGATGCGGGCAGAAATCGGAGCAGCCAGCAGTAAAATACCGGCGACACTGGCCACGGAAAGCTGGAAGCTGACTGAGGAAATAACAAATGGGTTTGCAAACAGCATCACGAGGGATGCAAAGGAAAGGCTGGTCAGTCCATCGTATTCCTCATTGATTGCACTGCCCAATGCCATTAGCCCTGCCATCAAAGACGCCCGGACCACGGACGGAGAAAAGCCGGTAACGGCGGCAAAGAAAAGCAGCACTGGAACGCAGACCAGGACCGACAGCACCCTTCTGCGCCGAAGCAGAAAATAAATTGCACCGAACAGCGCGGACACATGCAGCCCGGACACGGCCACAATATGCCGGATACCACTGACTTTCAGAGAGGTATCTACTGTGTAGCTCAGCTCGGAGGTATCGCCCAGCAGGAGCGCCTTTGCAAAGGGGGCGGCATCTGCCGGAAAGGAGCGCTGAATGTGCTCCCGGGCGGCTCTTCCTGCCCGCGCCGGGAGAAACCATATTGAACTTCTCTCTGATTGAGAATAAGTCGCTTCTCCTTTTTGTGTTGCCACTACAAAGCAGCCGCTGCCGCGATAATAGGAGGAATCCTTCTGCCCTGCCGGGGTGGTAAGACGGAGCCTGAAATCCCCGTTAAGCACCATGCCGGGAGCAAGGGGCTGGTCCTCGCTTTGAAATACACGCAAAGAGTATATCTTCCCCTCCAGCTCCGCAATGGCATCCACCGTATAACCATAATCTGTCTGCTCGCTGAAATCGGTAGCCGTCACGGAAAGGTGGACTGTTTCCCCATCCAGCGCTTCCAGAGGGGAAAGATATACTGCCCGGTATAGCGACAGCCACCCAAAGCCGATCCCCATACCGAGCAGGAACAGCGCAGGGGTGCGGAATATAGGATCGCGGCGTCTCATAACCACGCACAGGCTCCCCGCGAACAGAGCATACAGCGTCAGTGGAACGAGACCTTTCTGCCACAAAAGACCCACGCCCAGTGCGCAGGCAGCGGCAAAGCCAATGGTAAACCGCATGAGCCGTCGCATTCTGCTTTCCCCCTCTCGGTATTTCAAAAATGGCGCAGCCGTAGACAGCTGCGCCATTTGAAGCATTTACATTCTGCCTTAAAGCTTGGAGCTTACAAACTCAGCGACCTTTGCCAGTGCCTCCTCCAGCTTGCTCACATCCTTGCCGCCACCCATGGCGGAATCAGGCTTGCCGCCGCCGGAGCCGCCGCAGGTGCTGCAAACCAGCTTCACCAGCTCGCCGGCCTTGATGCTCTTCGCAACGGCATCCTTACCGCAGATGGCCAGGAAAGAGGGCTTGTCTCCGTTCACCGAGGACAGCACACCCACGATCCTGGATTCCTTATCCCGCAGCATGTCGCCCATCTGACGCAGTTTGTTTGCATCCGCGCTGGGGATTTTCGCTGTCAGGACCTTGACGCCGCCGATCTCCTTGGCGTTCAGCAGCAGCCGGTCAACCTCACCGGCAGCGTCCTTTGCCTTGTACTGCTCGATTTGGCGCTTCAATTCCTTGATCTCGTCCAGATTGGACTGGATCTTGGCGGCCAGGTCGGACGGCTTCACCTTCAGCTTGGAGGATGCCTCTTCCAGAGCGGCCTGGCTGGATTCCATTCTCTCCATGCAGGCCTTGCCGGTCACTGCCTCGATACGGCGAACGCCGGAAGCAACGCTGCCCTCGCTGATCAGCTCGAACGCGCCCACCTTTGCGGTGTTGTCCAAATGGGTACCGCCGCAGAACTCGATGGAATATCCGTCCATGTTGACCACGCGGACGACGGAGCCGTACTTCTCGCTGAACAGAGCGGTGGCACCCAGTTTCTTGGCCTCGTCAATGGGCATTTCCTTAATGTCGATGTTGTAGCCCTCCAGGATGGAGTCCTGGACGATGGCATTGACCCTGGCCAGCTCCTCCTGGGTCAAAGCGGAATAGTGGGTGAAATCGAAGCGCAGGTAATCCGGCTCTACCAGAGAACCTGCCTGGTGCACATGGTCGCCCAGGACGGTGCTCAGCGCCTTTTGCAGCAGATGGGTGGCGGAGTGGGCGCGCATGATCGCCTTTCTGCGCTCCACATCGATGGAGGCGGTCACTACATCATCCACCTTCAAAGAACCCTTTACCATTTTGCCGTGGTGCAGATATTTGCTGCCCTTGTCCTTCTGGACATTGTTCACCTGGAAGCAGCAGTCGCCCATGGAGATAACGCCGTGGTCAGCCACCTGGCCGCCCATCTCGGCGTAGAACGGAGTCTGATCCAGCACGATAATGCCATCTTCGCCGCCGGCAATGGAGCCGGAGACCTCGTCGCCCACGCAGACAGCCAGCACCTTTGCGCTGCACGCATTCTGTTCATAGCCGACGAATTTGGTGGGGGTGTTGTCCAGCCCCAGGTCAATACCGGCCCAGGCCAGGTCGCCCAGTGCCTTGCGGGCCTCCCGGGCGCGCACCTTCTGCTCCTGCATCAGCTTCGCAAAAGCTTTCTGATCCAGAGTCATATCCTCGTCGGCGACCATCTCCAGGGTAAGGTCAATGGGGAAACCGTAGGTATCGTACAGCTTGAAGGCATCCGCGCCGGAGAATTCGGTCTCGCCCTTTGCTTTGTGGTCGGCCAGCATTTCAGAGAAGATCTTCATGCCGCCGTCGATGGTACGGGCGAAGTTTTCCTCCTCCACCTTGACCACCTTGGTGATATAGGCGGCACGCTCCCGCAGATAGCCGTAGTGCCCCTCGTTCTCCTGCACCACAGTCTCTACCACCTGATACAGGAAGGGATGATTGACGCCCAGGAGCTTTCCGTGGCGGGCGGCCCGGCGCAGCAGACGGCGCAGGACGTAGCCTCTGCCCTCGTTGCTGGGCAGAACACCGTCGGCGATCATAAAGGTAGAGGCGCGGATATGGTCGGTAATGACGCGCAGGGATACGTCCATCTTGACGCTCTGGCCATAGGAGGCGCCGGTCAGCTCCGTCACCTTATTGGTGATGTTCATCACCGTATCCACGTCAAACAGGCTGTTTACATCCTGGCAGACGACGGCAAGACGCTCCAGACCCATGCCGGTGTCGATGTTCTTCTGTGCCAGCTCCGTGTAGTTGCCCTGGCCGTCGTTGTTGAACTGGGAGAACACGTTGTTCCAGACTTCCATATAGCGGTCGCAGTCGCAGCCAACGGTACAGCCGGGCTTGCCGCAGCCATACTTCTCGCCCCGGTCGTAGTAAATTTCGGAGCAGGGGCCGCAGGGGCCGGAGCCGTGCTCCCAGAAGTTGTCCTCCTTGCCAAAGCGGAAAATGCGCTCCGGGGCAATGCCGATCTCCTTGTTCCAGATGTCGAAGGCTTCGTCGTCGTTTTCGTAGATGGAGGGATACAGCCGGTCCTTATCCAGCCCGACCACCTCGGTCAGGAATTCCCAGCTCCAATGAATGGCCTCCCGCTTGAAGTAGTCGCCGAAGGAAAAGTTGCCAAGCATCTCAAAGTAGGTGCCATGGCGGGCGGTTTTGCCGATGTTTTCAATATCGCCGGTACGGATGCACTTCTGGCAGGTGCACACCCGGTGACGGGGGGGCTCCACCTCGCCTGTAAAATAGGGCTTCATGGGCGCCATGCCGGAATTGATCAGCAGCAGGGACGCGTCATTCTGCGGGATCAGCGAAAAGCTGGGCAGCCGCAGGTGCCCCTTGCTCTCAAAGAAGGAGAGGAACATCTCCCGCAGCTCGTTGACGCCATAAGGTTTCTGGCTCATTGTATGACCTCCAAAAATGAATTCAGATAAAAATATAAACCCCGCCCCCAGTATAGGGGCGAGGATTAATCGCGGTACCACCCTAATTGTTCTGCCGGTGCAGAACATCTCAGCTGCTCAATAACGGGAGCACCCGTCCCGGTCATCCCGGGCGACCGCAGAAATGGCGCACAGGTCGACACACGAAGAGCTTTCACCGTCCTCTTCTCGCTGAAATGGCCAAAACCTGCTTGGTTCCTACATTGTCTTTGCATATCGCATACATTCTACCACAAATGAGAGAATTGTCAACACTTTTCTGCACACTGATCCAATCGGGCGATTTGTGATTCCAAAATAGTGGAATCCGATTTATTCAGAGCATCCCTGGAAATGAATCGCGTGGAAAAGGTGCAAAAAAAGAAGGGGGCAAAAGCGCCCCCTTCAAGCTGGATCGCGGTTATTTATTGTACTTCTACCACCCGGATATCCTTCAGGCCGTAGTTGGATTGGGACATTACCACATCTGCGATAACGGCCACATCCGCCGATTGCAGGCCGCCGTCCGGCGAGGATACGGCAACAGAGATTCCTTCGGATGTCATGTATGCCACGCAGTCCTGGTAACCCTTGGCGATGATCAGGCTTTCGATCTGTGCCTCGCTGAGGGCGGTCTGGACGATGTCTTCCAGATCCAGGGCGGACTCCGCCGCCTTGTCGGTCTCGCTGTAAGTCATTGCCTCCTGAAGCATGTTGAAGGCATTGTCCCGCGCCTGCTGGCGGGAAAGCCGGACGGCCGCGAAGTAGTCCGTTGCGGTGGTGCTGACATTCTCCCCTGCCGTGATGGCGGCTACGTCCTCAGTGAGCAGTACGCCGTCCTCGGACATGACCTTTTCATAGTCCAGGGTGTCGGACAGGCTTTCCACGGAGTCTTTTTCTGTGTAGAGCCAGTTGACATAGATCCCCGCGCAGACCGTAACCAAAACGGCAGCGGCTACCAGGTTCTTTTTCCATACTTTCATAAAACGAATCCTCCATTCATTTCATTTTCAAAATGGTTATTTTGTGATATCCCAGCCCGGTTGCGTTGGCGACGGCCTCGGTGATGGCAAGCCGGATGGACGGCTGGTCGGCCCCCTGACACAGCACCACAGCTCCCAGATAGGTGGGCGGATTGACCTGGCAGACCAGGCCCTCCTGATCCCGTGCGCTGTTTGTGAGGATGACGGTATCCGACCGATCCATCTGAGAGTTGTCGTTGGTGGACGTATCCTTGTCTGCCTGATAAATTGTCTGCTGGCCTGCGGCCTCCGTGAGCAAGACCTGTACCTTCCCAGCCCCGGCCATCTGGCTGAGGAATGCGGAAAGCTGGTCCTGAAGCTTAACGGTTTCTTCCGCTTTTTCAGTGGACTGCACAGCCGTCTCCTGCTTGCGCTCCCTGCTGCCCACAGGCAGGAGCATCAGAATGATTCCAACCAAAAGGATCAGTAGGACGGGCTTGTATTTTGCAAGGAACTGCTTGAGGAATGGGACTGCTGTCTGATCCATGTCTGATGCTCCTTTGGTATGCCAAGTTCATCTGTCAGCAGCCTGCTCATTCTTGTTTCGATGGCTTCGTCAAAGTCTCCGCGCAGGGTAACTGCGGCTGGCGCGGGTGGATCTCCGGCGTCGAGCTCGATTTCCACCTCCAGGTTTGCGCCGATGGATTTGGCTTCTTTCAAGATATATGCCGCTGTCTCCTGCCGTATGATTCCGGCAACAGAGCGCAGGCGAATATTTTCTCCTGCGTCGGCGGCAACCTGTGCCTCTGCCAGGTAGCGGTTTTTTTCTTCCTCCCAGGCGGGAAAGTGCAGGCGCAGCAAAGGTGCGACCAGTGTAAAGGCGAGAAAAATGCTGCATGAAAGCCGAATCAGCTTTGCAAAGCCCGTTTTAGCGGACAGATCCGCTAAAATTCCGCAGATCAATGCGGCACAGACGACGCTGAGGACAACGTTTCGGAGCGTTTCCATTATCCGGCCCCTTTCATAAAGCATACGGTACCGATGACGGACAGAGCGCACATCACTCCTGTTATGCCCAACAGGATCCCCATGGCCGTACAGAAATCCTCCGTTAGGTTTGTCAGACGCTTGCAGCCCACAATGGCGCAGAGTGCGGCTGTCCCCTTCAGGACCAGGTAATGAGCGCCGATTTTGAAAAATGGGGCAAGAAAGATACCAGCGAATACAAAGATCCCATAGACGCCAATGGAGTTTTTTACAATATCTGCACTGAGCAGGAGTGCCTCAGAGGCGTCAGCCAGCGTTTTCCCGATGACAGGAACCACGGTGGAGATAGCCGCCTTTGCGGCCTTCAGGGCGGTTTTGTCGGCAGTACCCGTTACCGCGCCAGTGATGCTCATATAAGTAAGGAAAAGGGTGAGGACTGCTTTCAGGAACCATCCGGCCAGCTTTTTTATGATATCGCGCAGCTGCTTCAGCGCTTCCTCCCCCAGGGCACAGTTTGCGACAGAGGCAGCCAGGAAGAGGTAGACCGCAGGGACAAGCACTCGCCGGAGGACATTTGTCAAGAAGGAAGTCACCACGGAAGTGCCCACGTATAATGCCGCCGATGAGGTCACGGCGCCTCGTGCGGAGGCTGCCGCTGTGAGGACAGGCAGGAACAGCTTGGAGTATTCGCTGATTTCCGTAACGGTATCAATGGCCAGCCCGATCAGCACCCGGGAATCCCGCAGCATCAGCCCGGCAATGCAGGCCGCGCCCGCGATTTCTGTTGCCGTGGAGGCGCAGCCAACGGACAGGAGAATGGAAACCAGGAACACACAGCTGAACACGGCCAGCCCTGTTTTTAGCGCCTGGCGGAATTCCACATAGGCATCCGGCAGGGCTTTTTGCAGCATAGACAGAAGTCCCGCGCCAAAATCGCTTTGAGGATCCGGCATCAGGTCTTCCGCCGCGGCGGGAGCCGTGGGGGCAGTCAGCGCCTCTGCTGCCGCGTCCGGCGACAATGAAAGCAGCAGGCAGAATGCGATCAGAAACGTAAAAAAGTATTTCATACATCTCCAAGAATCTGCACCAGCAGACTGGTCAGGGAAGAGAAAATAGGGATCGAGAGGTACAAAATCGCGGCATTGGAAAGAAAACGCAGGCCCCTGGCCAGCGAGGAATTTCCGGCATCCGTGCAGACGGCGGCAGCCATTTCGCCGGACATCCCAATGCCGAAAATTTTTACCAGGGCCAGCAGAAGGTCGCTGCGCAGATCGCCCAGAGATTCCAGCTGTCCCAGGTAATCCAGCACAGGCGACAAGAATTTTGCGGTGACAATGGCGATCATGCCGCAGGCGGCGACTGTTACAAGCAGGGAAAAATCACGGTTTTGCCGGTCCAATGCCAGTGTGAGGATGGCACTGACCAGAGCGGCTGCCAGAGTTTTCCAAAAGATATCCATCAGAACTGGAACAGCTGCTTCACCAGGTTAAAAAGCTCCGCAATCTTCTGCGCAAGCATCATCAGCACCACAACAAGCCCCGCAAGCGTGGTCATGGTTGCCTGCTCGTCCCGGCCGGAGCGGGACAGCACCTGGTTTAAAATGGATACAATGATGCCGATGGCGGCAATTTTAAAAATCAGGTCAATTTCCATATCAAATCAATAAGATCACCAGTGCGGCCCCGGCGCACAGTCCCAGAACACGATAGCTTCGCAGACGCGGCTCCCGGTCGGTGCGAAGCTCCTGCAATTCCAGTGCACACTGCTCTTTTACGGCGGACAGCCCCTTCAGCTGCCCTGCAAGATCGAACCGCCCCAGAGAGGAGCCCAGCAACAGGAGCATTTTACGCAGGCGGGGAAAGGCGAGAACGGCGTCGTGCAGCTCTGCCTCCATACAGCTGAGCGCATCCGGGAGCACCTGCCTGTCCAGTTGGTCAGCCATTCCTCTGAAAAGGTTTCCAATCAGGCCGGTATTCTTTGCCACCGCATGACGGATCAAGTCCGGCAGCGGCGTGAGCTGAAACGGAAGCTCCCACAGCATCTCGTCCAGGATCCGGCTCAGCTGGCGCAGAAGGAGCTCTTCCCGCTTCTGGTGGACGGCAAGAGAAACGCCAAAGCCCGTGCAGCTTCCGATAATGAGGATTGCTCCGATCCATTTGTAGCTCATAGGCGATTTGCCTCCATGTGAAAGGATTTGTCGTTGTGGAGAATCACATAGGAATCAAAAACGTTGTTTTCCCGCAGAGGGGCGTATACGTTCCGGCGTCGAAAATCATTCAGCCCCGACGCATGGGCGGTGGCAATCAGCCGGACGCCGCAGCCGTATGCTTCCAGCACCGCCGCGCAGTCATCCTGAGAGGTGATTTCATCCACTGTAATACAATCCGGCGTCATGGTTTTGAGCACGGTTTCAATTCCCTGCCGCTTTGGACAGCCGAAGAGGATGTCCATGCGTCTGCCCTCCTGAAAGCCAGGCGGAAATAACTCCTGCCGCTCGTCCACCACCGCGACAGTGCGATCCGATGCAAGTCTGCGGGCCATATCCCGCAGAAGCGTTGTTTTCCCCCAGCCTGGCGCGCCCAGGATTAGCAGCGCCTGCCCGGAAAAATGAACGCCGTTGGATAACCCCGGAAAATCCCGTGCAACGCGGATGCACAGGGAACGAATGCTTCGGATGCCGGCAAAATGCCCTTCCCTTATGACTGCCTCACCGCACACGCCAATGCGATGCCCACCGGGCGCTGTAATGTATCCCTGGGTCAGAGTGGCGGCAGACCAGGGAGAATATCGGCTAGCAGCGTTGATGCAGTAATTCAGGTCGTCCACGGTAATGTTCCCTGTCCCCCACTGGCACCGGCTCCCCAGGACAAATTCGGGAGGACGATCGATCCGAAGCCGAATCTCCTGAAGCGCCGCTTCATAGGAAGCCGCCTGCGCTCCGATCCGCTGGGGCAGAATGCCCAGCAGCTCCTTCCACGCACATGTCATTTGCATCACTCCTGGGAAAGCCTATGCGCTGCCCAAAGGTATCATGCACCAAGGCAAAAAGGCAAAAAAATAATGGCCTTTCGAAAAGAAAAGCCATTATTCGATGTTGGTTCAGTCAAGCTCCTCGGGGACGGGAGCATTGTCAAATTCATCCATGCTCATTTGCTCTCCGCCATTTTTCATGGCTGCCCACTGCTCCTTGGTGACAAGGATCGCGCGGGGCTTGGAACCCTGGAAGGGGCCGACGATCCCCTTTTCCTCCATCTCGTCCACGATCCTGGCCGCGCGGGCGTAGCCCAGCTTCAGCCGGCGCTGGAGCATGGATACGGAGGCCTGGCCGGTTTCCAGGATTACATCCACTGCGGCGGGAAGCATCTCGTCTCCCTCCAGCTCTTCGGAGGAGGGCTCCGGCTCGGCCGGGCCGGGCTTGCCGCCCTTCCCTGCCTGCTGGGCCTTTTTCTCGATCTCTTCCAGAACCTGCTGGTTGTAATCGGCCATGTAGTGCGACTTGACATAGCCGGCCACTGCCTCGACCTCAGCGTCAGAGACAAAGCAGCCTTGGACCCGCAGCGGCTTGCCGATACCAATGGGTGCATACAGCATATCGCCCTTGCCTACCAGCTTCTCCGCACCCTGGGTATCCAGAATGATGCGCGACTCCATGGCGGAGGCGACCGCAAACGCAATGCGAGACGGGATATTGGCCTTCATCAGGCCGGTGATTACATCGGCGGAGGGACGCTGGGTGGCGATGATCAGGTGCATTCCGGCGGCGCGGCCCATCTGGGCAATGCGGCAGATGGAGTCCTCCACCTCTTTGGCGGCGACCAGCATTAAGTCAGCCAGCTCGTCAATGATGATGACCACCTGAGGAAGCTTCTGGCCACCCTCTTCCTGCACCACGATACTGTTATAGGATTCCAGGTCCCGGACACCCAGATCGGACATCATCTTATACCGCCGGAGCATCTCCGTTACCGCCCATTGCAGGGAACCGGCGGCCTTTTTGGGATCGGTGACCACGGGAATCAGCAAATGGGGAATGCCGTTGTAAATGCCCAGCTCCACCATCTTGGGGTCCACCATAATGAGCTTTACATCCTCTGGGCCGGACTTATACAAAAGACTGATGATGATGGAGTTCATGCACACGGATTTGCCGGAGCCGGTGGTACCGGCGATCAGCATATGGGGCATCCTCGCGATGTTGCCGACGATGCAGGAGCCACTGATATCCTTGCCCACCGCAAAGGAAGATTTGGACTTAGACTTGGCGAATTCCTGGGAGTCGATCACCTCTCGCAGGGAGACCATGGTGACCGCGCGGTTGGGGACCTCAATACCCACGATGGAGATCTTTCCGGGTACGGCTGCAATGCGGACGCCGGAGGCGCCAAGGCTCAGGGCAATGTCATCGGCGCAATTGGTCAGCTTGTTCAGCCGCACGCCCTTGTCCAGCTCCACCTCATACCGGGTGACGCTGGGACCGCGGGTGACGTTGATGATATGGGCGTCAATGTGGAAGCTAGCCAAGGTTTCGTTCAGGCGGCGGGAATTCTCCCGCATTTCATCCGTCCCGTCCGCGCTTCCGCCGGTTGGACGCTTCAGCAGGCTGATGGGCGGGAAACAATACTCCGCAGGCGCGTTGGCGCTCCCCTGCTGGATCTCCATGGCCACCTGCTTTGCCGATTCCTGAGCGTCCTTTTCAGTCACTTTCCCGGGCTTGACCTCAGCGAGAGCGGCGGGGCTCTTCTCCTGCCGGGCAGACTTCGGTGCAGGTGACGTCTTCCTAGCCGGCTTGATGGGGATATCCTCTTCCAGCGGAGGCATCTGGGCGGGGAGGTCATCCTCGTCGGCTTCTACCCGCACAGGCGTTGCTGGCTTTACGGGCGCGGCGCTTCGGTCAGAGAAAAACAGGGGCGATTCAATGTCCAGATCGATGGTGGACATCATGTTGGCCGCATTGGATGGGGTGCCGCTGGAACGATCCTGTACAGTATCCTGAACGGCAGGCTCACTGCGCTTTGGCGGAAGCGGCGGCTTTGCCACCGGCTCCCGGGGGGCAGACGCCTGCTCCTGGGGATTCTTTTTAGGCAGCTTTGCAAGATCGTCCGCACTGACCTGGTGCATCAGCTGCTCACGTTGAAGCTGGAGCTGTTGCTGCTGGCGGCGCTTACGCTTGTTTTCGATTTGCTTGTTGGCAATGTGGTTGACCACTGCCGTGGCAGGCTCTACATAAACCTGCTGCTGTTCCTCATTCTCCCAATCATCCTTGGGACGGTTGATAATGGCACGAATCAAGCTGGGAACTGTGATCTCCAGCGCACCCAGCAGCGTCAGTACGGCGGATAAGCCGATCAGAATATACGAGACAACATTCCCCAATGCTCCCCGCAGCAGCACGGCCAGACCGCCGCAGATCACACCGCCGCTGCGGCCCTCAATCCCGCTGAGGTACAGGTCGGGGAAAATCGCAAGCCCGCTGGCCATTCCCTGGTTCTGTACAGCCAGATGGTAAATGCATCCGCACAGGAGTACAAACGCCACTGTGCAGACACTGCGCATGGTCACTGCGGTCTTCCGGCCGAAGGTATTGATGATGAACAGGTACAGCAGCGCCGGGACGGAAAAATAGAACCCGGCTCGCCCAACAAGGCCCGTCAGCAGGCTGCCAATGGCCTTCAGCACTACTCCGTCCGGGTTAATGCAGATCACCAGGAAGAGAATGAAGAGAACCATACTGACGATTGCGGTCACCGTGGTGGCCGGAATTCGGTTGTCATACTCCGTCTTGACCTTCGGGGTCTTGGCAGACCTGGAGGCAGAGCGGCTGCCTTTGGCAGGCGCTGCCTTTTTCTTGGAAGCAGAGCCGGAGGCTTTGCTCTGCTGCTTTGTTTTCTTCTTTGCCATTTGCAGGAATCTCCTTATGCCATCAGGTTCAGGATAAAGGTAAACAGCGCGATGCCCCAGCAGTAATAAGAGAAAATGTGATATCCCTTATCGGCAGCAAGTGCCCGCATGATTCTGATTGCCAGAACGGCGCCGGCAAAGGCCAGCGCTGCCGTGAGAATGTAAAACAGGAGCCACTGGAAGCTGAACAGGCCAACACCACTGCGGATAATGCCCAGGATGTCATATACGATCATCCCGGCCAGATACGCCATATTCATCATCAGAGACATATTCAGCGCATAGCTCCGCTCTACCCCATACATGGAACCGACAGACAGTGAAGCGCCGATGCCGGACATGCCGGGGACAGCAGATAGGCTTCCGCCGATGCCCATCACGATCCCCTCTATTCTGGAAAGGGAGCGGGCATCCTTATTGCTCCCCGGAAAGAACTGGGGGATGTACAGCAAAATCCCGTTGACAAACAGCAGAATTGAAATTGCCAGAAGCCCAAAGCTGATTCCGGAGATCTTTCCATAGAACAGATCGACCAGCACAACCGGGAGCATCATAGTAAACAGGAAGCGGGAATCCATCAGGCTGCAAATATCCAGCGGGCGCTTCCGGCGCTTCTTTGGGACACGGGCAAGCCGCCTGGCGCGGGCCATTTTTACAAGCTGCGCCTTGCAGGAAAGATACGTAGCCGCAAGAACAGCAATATGGATGAACAGCACCGGCAGACCGCTGATTTTTTCTGCGCCCAACACCTTCAACAAAATCGTGCTGTGCGCACGTGCCGAGACGGGAAATATCTCCGTCAGGCCGGACAGGAAGCCGTAAATCAAATGTTCAAACGCGGATAAACCCATGCCTGCCCCTCCCCTTCACAAAACTTTTCATTCTATTGTAACATATTTAGGAAAGGATTTCCAGCCTTTTTTCAAAAATACTATCGATATTGGATATGTTCCTTGCGGAGAGCACTTATAAAGCGGCAGCGGCATGTTTTCTGCCGCTGCCGCAAGGCCTCAGCGCTGGCGTTGCCTGCGCTCGGATTTCGGATGATCGATCATCTTGTGCAGCGCCGAAAGCGCGTCGTTCAGGCCGCCCAGACGGTCAATCAGGCCGGAGGAGACGGCCTCCTTTCCATAGAGGATCGTGCCCACATCCGTGGCCATCTCGCCGGTGGCCATCATATATTTTTCAAAGTTTTCCCGGGAGATTTTAGAGTTGGCGGTTACAAAATCGGTGATCTGCTCCTGTATCCGCTGAAAATAGCGGAATGTCTGCGGCGCTCCAACCACAAGCCCGGTCATGCGTACTGGGTGGACGGTCATGCTGGCGGTAGGCGTGATGAAGGAACGCTTGGTGCATACGGCCAGCGGAATGCCGATGGAGTGCCCGCCTCCCAGCACCAGGGAGACAGTGGGCTTTTTCATTCCGGCGATCATCTCCGCAATGGCAAGTCCCGCCTCGATGTCTCCGCCCACCGTGTTCAGAAGCAGCAGCAGGCCGTCGATCTCGTCGCTTTCCTCGATGCCTGCAAGCAGAGGCAGAATATGCTCATACTTCGTTGTCTTGACTGTCTCCGGCGCGACCTGATGCCCCTCGATCTGGCCAATGATGGTAAGTGTGTAGATATTGCTGCTGCCGGTACGGGTCAGATCGCTGCCCAGCTCCACCAGCTGCTCCCGCTCCTGCTTTCGCATTTCGGGATTTTTTTGCTCGTTCATAAAAACCCTCCTTTTGCTGCTATGGTAACCAGAAAAAGGAGGAATATTCACCCTTGAAAGCCTTGACGACCTGTCGTATAATAGTGTCGGTGATCAAAGTGAGTACAAAAACAAATGCAGTCCGCCTGGTGGAGCAGGCGGGAATCCCCTGCCGCGAGGCATTTTACGAATTTGATGAAAACGACCTAAACGGCATGCATGCTGCCGAGGCGCTGGCCATGCCGCCGGAGCAGGTTTTCAAAACGCTGGTGGCGCGGGGCGAGCGCACGGGCATTAATGTATTCTGCATCCCCGTCTGCTGCGAGCTGGATCTGAAAAAGGCCGCAAAGGCTGCCGGAGATAAGAATATGGAGTTGATTGCCGTCAAGGAGCTGCTCCCCCTCACCGGCTATATCCGCGGCGGGTGCAGCCCTGTGGGCATGAAGAAAAAGTACCCCACCTTTATGGATGAAACCTGCATCCTGTGGGAGGAGATCGCTGTCTCCGCCGGGGAGCGAGGGCATCAAATAACGCTGAACCCGGAGGCGCTGGCAAAGCTGACCGGCGCTGTTCTGGCAGACATCACCGTATAACAGAAAGGAAGAGACAAATGCAGTACGAATACAAAACCAAGGGAACCTGCTCCCAGAAGATCTTTTTTGACGTAGAGGACGGCAAGGTGCACGACGTTCAGTTCCTGGGCGGCTGCAACGGCAACCTGAAGGGCATCGGCGCACTGGTGGAGGGTCAGGACATTGACGAGGTGATCTCCCGCCTGGAGGGCATCAAGTGCGGCATGAAGTCCACCTCCTGCCCCGACCAGCTGGCCAAGGCGCTGAAGGAATTCAAAGCGCAGGGGGCATAAGGCAACACCGCACAATTGAACCGCAAAAGGCTGCCGATTTGTTCGGCAGCCTTTTCAAATATGTAGGACGGTTTAGGCATCCACGCTGGGGCTGGAGACCCTCATCACCTTTTTTTGATAGGCGGCGATTCCGGCAGCCAGGACGTCCATGGCGCGGCTCAAGTCCTGCCGGTTCAGGACATAGGCAATGCGCACCTCGTTGATGCCCTTGCCGGGGGTCTCGTAGAACGGAGCGCCGGGGGCAAACATAACGGTATCGCCGTTGTCATCGAATTCCTCCAGGAGCCATTTCTGGAACTTGTCGGAATCATCCACCGGCAGGCTGGCCATCACGTAGAACGCGCCCATGGGTACCTCCACCACCACGCCGGGAATCTTCCGCAGGCCCGCGATCACCGTGTCTCTGCGGCGGCGGTATTCCTCCTTGCTCCTGCGGAAGAAGCTGGAATCCACCGAGTACAGCGCGGCAGCGCCAAGCTGGTCGATGGTGGCGACGGACAGGCGGGACTGGCAGAACTTCAGGATTGCCTGCTGCAGCTCCTTATTCTTGGTGATCACTGCGCCCACCCGGGCGCCGCAGGCGGAGAAGCGCTTGGAAACGGAGTCAATGATCACCAGGTTATCATGAATGTCATCGAAGTGGGCCATGGATGGCACGCCGAATTTATCATCGTAGCAGAACTCCCGGTACACCTCGTCGCAAATCAAGAAGAGGTCATGCTCCTTGGCAATATCGGCAATCATCCGCATTTCTTGCTGATCCAGCACCACGCCGGTGGGATTGCCGGGATTGGTGATGAGAATGGCACGGGTGTTGCGGGTGATCTGGCTTTCGATCCTGTCCCGCTGGGCGTAGCGGTAGCCCTCCCAGGGGTTTGTGGGCAGGGCGCGGATGACGCCGCCCGCCGCATGGACGAAGGTGGTGTAATTGGGATAGTACGGCTCCGGGATGATGACCTCGGTATAGGGGTCGAGAATGCTCAGGCAGGTCAGCAGCAGCGCCTCGCTGCCGCCGGTGGTGATCAGCACGTCGTTCGGCTCCAGGTCGATGCCCAGCCCGGCGTAGTAATTCCGAATGGCATCAATGAGCAGCGGATTTCCGGGGGAGGCATCGTAGGCCAGGGTCTTGCGATTGAAATTCCGAATGGTCTCATAGTAGGCCGTCGGCGTTTCCAGGTCGGGCTGACCGATATTAAGATGATAAATCTTCTTGCCGCTTTTCTCGGCAGCCACTGCCAACGAGTGAAACTTGCGCATGGGCGATGGCTCGCAGCGGTTGGCATTGATGGAAATTTGCATAATTACCTCCTGGATGTTTCGCGTGTATAAGAATTTGTGAGCCTTCGCAGCTCCGGGCTGAGAAAGCATAGAGCGACTAAATTTGGAATGGCCATCAGGCCGTTGACGATTTCGGCCATTCTCCACACCATTGGGGTTTTCAGCACCGCCCCCAGGGTCACCGCCGCCGTCTGAAACACAAAGAAAACGGGAGCAGCCCTCCGGCCAAACAGAAACTGAGCACAGCGGAGCCCATACAGGCTCCAGCCCAAAATGGTGGCATAGGCAAAGCAGGCAAGAAACGCCGCAACGATCACCTTTCCGAAGCTGTCATACACGGCGGAGAAAGCAGAAACCGTCAGCGCTGCACCGGCATCCGTCCCGTAGGTGACGGGCACGCCGCTGCACAGAATGACCAGGGCCGTCATGGTGCAAATGACGAAGGTATCCAAGAATACCTCCAGCAGGCCCATCATCCCCTGCTCCACCGGGTGATCGACCGCGGCAGAGGCATGGGCAATGGACGCGGTACCCATCCCGGCCTCATGGGTGAAAACACCCCGGCTGCACCCCACCTGAACCGCCCGGACGGCGGAGCCGATCAGGCCGCCGGTAATGGCCTTGGGAGAAAAAGCGCCGGTGAATATATCATGGAACGCCTTTGGGATCAGCGAGGATCGGCAGGTCAGGAAAATCAGGCACAGCGCAAAATAGATGCTGGCAGCGTAGGGCACCAGCCTCTCGGCAACGCTTCCAATGGAATCCGCGCCCTTCCAGAACGCGAATCCCACCAGCGCCGTCAGCCCCAGGCCCAGGGCAATGGGTGACAGCTCCGGGCGGATGCTCTGGACGCCGGTAACGATGGCATTGACCTGGGTGAGATTTCCCACACCAAAGCTGGCAAGGACGCCGCAGGCGCTGTATGCATAGGCCAGCGGCAAAAAGACGCGGGGCAGCTGCGCGCGGATCATATACATGGGGCCGCCTACGATCTCGCCATCCTGGCGCTGCCGGAACCGCACCGCCAGGGTCGCCTCGGCAAACTTCACTGCCGTGCCGAAAAACGCAAAGAACAGCATCCAAAAGACGGCCCCCGGCCCACCCAGGCAGATCGCCCCAGCCACGCCTACCAGATTCCCGGTGCCGACCGTCGCGGCCAGCGCGGTACACAGGGCGCGAAAGGGCGACACGCCGCCGCTGGGCGCATCCCTGCGCAGAAAGCGGCGCATTGCCTGAGGAAACAGCCGCAGCTGCACGAAGCGTGTGCAGACTGTCAGCCATACGCCAACGCCCAGCATCAGCAGGAGCATTGGCGTGCCCCACAGCAGTTCATACAGCCAGTCCAGGATTTTTGCCATACGTTCCTCCTAGCATATCATTTCTTGATTCAAACTTCAAGAATAAAATCACAAAATGCAGAAAAAAGCAGACCCCTCACGAAGCCTGCTTTTGTGGAATATTTTTAGGGCAGCACCGCGCAATTGTGTCTGCGAGCCGCAGCCGTCTTTTTGCCCCACTTCTTCAGT
>OLHA01000355.1_pt1 | contig 26952 bp, 25 predicted proteins | sample 1605961 | NCBI WGS metagenome assembly OLHA01 (sample SAMN03283288) | human gut metagenome | biome: human-associated habitat; material: feces | host: Homo sapiens | place: Peru | collected 2012
GAATATATCATAAACCCGCTCGAACCCAAAGAATGGTCGGACAACGGAAGCGAAGCCGATACGGACTCGCCCGAGGCATTCCGCAAAGCCACCCGACTCTCGCAACATATCTCCTACCTCAAGGACTTTTTCAGAGTCTATAAAGATTTTGATGACGCACAGATTGATGCGCTCGAAATTCTCATGACACGGCTCTACGGCAAATTCGGCATCCATAATGACATGGATTATTCGAAGCTCTCTGCCGGGGATTATCCCGTTATGGCGGATCTGTACGCCATGGTGGAGAGCGAGTACCAGAGGTATGAGAAAGGATCGAAATCGCTGTTCACGGAAGACCTGCTCCGCGAGCTTTGTCTTGGACTGAATTCCATGTGTGTCGGAGCCGAAAGCAAATTTTTCAACGGGCATACCAACATAAACGACGACCGTTTCATCGTGTTCGGGGTCAAAGGACTCATGGAAGCCAATATGAAGCTCAAGAATGCGATGCTGTTCAACATTCTCTCGTATATGAACCATAAGCTTCTCACGAAAGGCAATACGGCAGCTTCCATCGACGAGCTGTACCTGTTTTTGACCAACCTTACTGCAATCGAATATATCCGCAACGCTTCCAAGCGTGTGCGCAAAAAAGAATCCTCGATTCTTCTGGCGTCTCAGAACATCGAGGACTTTTTATTACCGGAAATCAAGGAGATGACAAAGCCCCTCTTTTTTATCCCGACGCATCAGTTCCTCTTCAACGGCGGCAATGTCAATCCCCGTGATTATATGGACGCTCTGCAGCTTGAGGAATCGGAATACGACCTCATCAAGTATCCCGAGCGCGGCACCTGCCTTTTCAAATGCGGAAACGAAAGATACCTTCTGCAGGTCATCGCTCCCGAATACAAAGCAAAACTGTTCGGCAATGCAGGAGGAAGATGAAGTGCTTACGGAAGATTCTGCAGGAGCGGAAGATACTCCTCCCACCGATACTCACGGATCGGCATGACAGGATGAAGGTCGTCATCAAAAACAAGAACGAGTGCGGGAGCAATGCTGCGGTAACGGTCGGCGATATACCATCGGACCAGCTTGCCCTCGCGGATAAGCCGTTTGGCTATGGCGTGATAATTGTAATATGACATAAAGTCAGTATTCCGAAAAACAAAAAATCTTATACGAAGGAAGGTGTGTGTCGCAGTAGGCGCAGTAGTGGCAAAAGTCGCAAGGAAAGTGCTTGCGATCCTTGCCGGAGATAAAAACGGACGGAAGTTCCTCGGCTATGTGGTTGGAATCGCTCTGTTCATTGTACTGCTTCCCGTCATTGCCGTGTACGGACTGTTCGGCTGGATGGCAGGTGGCGGTGCTGCAGAAATCGTCAGCCCCGATATGGTGTACTCGGCGATGCCTGCGGAATATCGGGAACGCATGGAACAGTACAACGCAGAGCTTTCCATAATCGAAACAATCTTTGCCGAATGCGGTGTGTCCGGGACGGACACCTCACTGGCAAAGACGATCTACATCTCCTGTCTCATCGGCAAGGAGAGTGAGGAAAACTTCTACAGAACCTATGTGGACTGCTTTCTCAATGCAGATGAGGAACACGATCCGCTACAGAATATTTCTTCTGCATTCGGCGTTACCTTCACCGATGTGGATAAAGAACGACTAAAACAACTATACGGAGGTTATACATGAACTTCAAAGCAAGATTTGAGCGCAAAGCAAGCGCACCCGAAGTCACCGATGCCGACATTGTCGGAGTGGTGACACTCAATCAAGCACAATTCGCTTGGTTCAGCGAACGGCTACTGGACGATTATGATTTCATCGCTGACTATGCCGAAGAAACCTATGATGACGGCGAGAGAAAACACTGTCTTCTCGTCCTCGGTGAGGGTGAGGATGACGGAATCCTTGTCTGCTCCGAAGGTTCCTTCTATGCCAGATATTCCGCCTACTTGCCGAAGGCACGGCAAATTCTCCGTGACGAGGTTCACCGCGTTGCCGAGCTTATGATCAAGGGCAGGTTCGGTGAAACCGAAAATGGTTCCTGGGTGATTGGGTTTGACGACATCAAAGAACATTTCGATTTGACCGTCTCTCCCACCAACGGCATTGGTGAAATGCTTCTCGGAGAGCTGGAAGTGCAGGAGGAAGTCGGTGCTGTCATTGCCACTGAGGACTGCTTCGAAATTTCGGAGTATCTGCAAAATGCGCCGGAGGATGCGTCTGCATCCGAAAAGCTTCTGACCGTTTTCTCTCTCATGGGTTGCAACCTCGAAGATGTGCATCTGCTGGATGCGGACGAAGAACACGAGGTTGCCACCATCGTGGAGCTGAACCGTAACACACTGACCGATGAAGGTAAGCGGGACTGGTCGGATGTACTTGCCGCAAAGGTCGAGCGTATCTATGACGGTGCGTATGGGACACAGATCGAAGTATCGGGATGCCCGGCACACCGTCTCCGGGATTTCTCCTTCGCGCTTGCGGGGTACTGCAGTGAGGAACAGTGGTCGAGATGGTTCAATGAACCGACCGCGAATACCGAAGCCCTGACGATGGGAGGACAGGCATAATGAAACAGGTATCCATTCAGATTCCGTTTGATGACGAAAAGCTCGAAGCCCTGAAAATCTTTCTCTCGCAGAAGGATCAGACGGCGGAAGCGGTCATTGTTGAACTTATCGACGGGCTGTATCGGAAGACCGTCCCGCTGAAGGTGCGGGAGTATATAGATAAGCGGTCTCCCGCCGACACGGGAAAGCCGAAGAATGCAGCAAAGCCGAAGCCCGCCGTTTCAGGCGGTTGTGTGGCTTCCGGTGAGGATGCGGGAAAACACCTGACCGACATCTGATACGACGATTGTGGGCGGTTCTTGCGAGCGTGTGAGCCTCGCCTCGGGATCGCCCACTATTGTTGCCTTCAGTCTCTTTGGCACGCAGGTATTTACGGGAGTTCCGATGGTTATATTGAGGGGTTCAGCGGGTATTTGCGAGGGTTGATTTTCAAGCGGGAGAAAGGCAGTGCGTCAAACGCCCAGCCGGATTCACAGCGGACGGCAGAGCCGACCGCATTTCCTCGCGTTTTGACCGCATTTGCTCACTTTTCCACGCCTATCGGTAAAGAAGCAGCAGTGTGTCAAAAGGGCGATTTGACCGCAAAACAGTGTGTCAAGCGGCGTAATCCTTCTAATGCTTACGCCATAATACCCGTGTGTCAAAGACAGAAAACAAAGAAAGGAGCAACGACGATGGAAAACGACGAAAGTGTAGGCAACGGCAAAAAGCGATTCTCAATCTACATTCCCGAAGCCACCATCGACATGGCAAAAAAGTGGCACGAGGCAGACAACTGCGGCAGCGTGTCCGAGTATGTCAGACGGGCGATTGAATTCTACTCCGGCTATGTGGCAAGCGATCATAACCCAAGCTACCTGCCGAGAATCGTCATCTCCACGCTGAAAAATATCATACGGGACAGTGAAAATCGCCAATGCGCTCAACTGTACCGTGTGGCAGTGGAGCTTGCGGTGCTGATGAATGTCATTGCCGCATCGAACGGTTTCTCGGGTGAGGATGTAAGGAAACTGCGCGAGAGCTGTGAAGAACAGGTCAAGCGGATCAACGGCACCATCCGTCTTGACGATGCAGTCCGATGGCAAAACTCGTAACTAAGTTCCGTTATTACAAGCCCGGCGGACGAAAAAAGATCGGCGGGTATGCAAAATATATTGCACTCCGCGATGGTGTGGAACGATGCGACGATTCCAAAAAGTATGCGCCCGTATCGTATAATCAAAAACAACTGATTGCAAAAATCCTGCGGGACTATCCCGACAGTGCGGAAATGCTGGAGTATGACGATTACAAACAGCACCCGACAGTCGGAAATGCTTCGGAATTCATCTCACGCGCCATTGAGGATAACGCGCACTCTGCTATGTGTCAGAAGACCTATGCCGACTACATTGCCACCCGTCCCCGTGCGGAAAAAGTCGGCTCACACGGACTCTTTTCCGATGAGGACGGCGAGATTGTTCTCTCGGAGGTTGCTGCGGATCTCAATACGCACGAAGGAAATGTGTGGACAATGATTGTCTCTCTGCGCCGAGAGGACGCGGAACGGCTCGGGTATAACAACGCCCGTGCATGGCAGATGCTCCTTCGTTCTCATACGCAGGAGCTGGCTGACGCACTGCGGATTCCTCTGGAAGACTTGAAATGGTACGGTGCTTTTCATAATGAATCGCACCACCCGCACATTCATGTCATCGCCTACACCGACGATCCGAAGGTCGGATATCTCTCCAAAAACGGTGTGGAACAGATGCGTTCGGCACTCGGCAATCATATTTTTCGGGACGACCTGCAGCATGTTTTTCGTGAGCAGACAGATAAAAGGAACGAGCTGAAAAAAGATTGGCATGCGCTCCTTGAAAAAATACTCGCAGACATGGCAGAAAATCCGAACACGCATCCCGAAATTGAAGCTAGGCTCGCAGAGCTTCCTCTCCGTCTCTCACGCACAAAAGGCAAGAAGGTGTACGGTTATCTTAAACGAGATATAAAAGATCTGATTGATGAAATCGTCGATCTGCTTGCCGAAGATGAGAATATTGCAAAGCTCTATGACGTGTGGTACGAGAAAAAGTACGAAGCCCTGCGTACCTATACCTCCGAGATGCCGCCGAAAATTCCACTGTCGCAAAACAAAGAATTTAAGTCGATAAAAAACGATATCATACGGGAAGCGATACGAATGAGTCAGTTGGGAGAACAAAAGCGGGAGTCACGAACGGACAGCGACACTTCACATCATGGTTCGGAGAAAAAAACTGCATCGCATCATCAGACAAACTCCGTCCGCGCGACAGCAGTCACGGGGCTTCTAAAAAACCTCGCGAATACCTTTCGGGATAAAATCCTCGGTGACGACGCGAAAAAACTCCCGACCATTGACAAACGCCAACGCCGGGAGATTGAAGAAAAGAAAAACGCCGAGATCGGCTATACAATGTGAAAGGAGTCAAATGCCATACATTCATTTTTCAGAACAGGAAAAGGAGCTTGCAAAACAGGCAGACATCGTTCGGTTTCTGCAAGCTCACGGCGAGCAGGTAAAGCGCACTGGCAAGGAATTTGCGTGGGACTCCCCTGCGGGAAAGGTCACGATCCGGGAGAATCAATGGTACAGCCAGTACGAGCAGACAGGCGGCGGTGCTGTAAAATTCCTTCGCAAGTTCTTCGGGATGACCTATCCCGAAGCAGTGCGCAGTCTGCTCGGCGAGAGTGCGGGACAGGAAATCCGTGCGGCAGGTAAAGAAAAACCGAAGCCCGAGCCGAAAAACTTCTCGCCGCCTCCCCCGCATTCGGATATGCGCAGGCTGTATGCGTATCTTCTTAGCGAGCGCGGTATCGACCGAGATATTATTCATACCTTCACCCATGCAGGACTGATGTATGAGGATGCGGTCAATCACAATGTCTGTTTTGTCGGCAAGGATGATACCGGAACTGTCCGCCATCTTCATAAACGCGCGACCAACCCGCTCTCGGATTTCAAAGGCAACATTACGGGAAGTGATGCGGAATATGCGTTTCATTACACGGGCAAGAGCGACCGCCTCTATGTTTTTGAAGCACCGATAGATCTGCTTGCGTTTCTGACGCTCTATCCCGCAGGTTGGCAGGAGCATTCCTATGTCGCTTTGTGTTCAACTGCCGACCGTGCCGCGCTTCGGATGCTAAAAGATCATCCGCAACTGAAACAGGTTTATCTCTGTCTGGATCACGATTCCGCAGGAATTGAGGGGGCATACCGCATCGCGGACAGCATCCATTCGCTCGGAGAGTATCAGGTGTACCGACTCTTTCCCGAACATAAGGATTGGGACGAAGACCTGAAAGCCCATATGGGCAAAGACGCAATCCCCGCAGGTGAACATCCGAAGCTCGCGTATATCGCAGAGAAAACCGCCGAACTGAAAGGAATGTGCCTCGAAGACACCGACGAATATATCAAGTACAAACGGATGCCTGCCGATCTGTTTGACGATACCATGCGAAAGCTGGAACGGCTGAAAAAGCAGATTATCGCCTCGGATTTGACAGAAAAGAAAGAATCCTGCGCCGTAGAGATGGCAAAAACCGCTGTTGCCTTCTGCGTTTTACGAAGCCGACAGATCGGGAAGCCGATCACGGTCGAAGCTCTTGCCGATCAGATGGCAAAGCTGTATAAGCCGCACCGTGACAAGCAGAATGTCTCCTCGCAGTTGGATTCCATCGGCTATGACCTGAAGGAAATCCGTGAGGATGCGGACAAAAGCGACGCACAGACCAAAACCAAAATCGAATGGCAGATCAAAAGAATGCTCCTGCTCGGGTTGTCCTGTTTACAGCTCGGCGGGAGCATTTCACTTTCGCCCACGGTCGCAGAACCGACTGTCGGGCAAGCAATTTCATACTGAAAGGAGTTCCGCTTTGGAAGGAATCACACTACTGATTGTTGTATCCGCCGCCATCGGCGGCATTTTTATTCTCATCACCGCGCTGTCCTACCTGTACGGACTGAAAGGAATCAAAGCCAAAACTGCGGGAAACGGTCAGCACGGGACCGCACGATGGGCAACCAACCGCGAAATCAAAAAGACCTACCGTCACATTCCGTTTACCCCGGAAGAATGGCGGCAGAATCCGGGCAGCCGACCGAAGGAGCAAGGCATTGTGGTTGGCTGTCTATCCAAAAAGAAAACGACAACGGCACTTGTGGATACCGGTGATGTTCATTGTATGATGATCGGTGCCGCAGGCGTGGGTAAAACTGCATATTGGCTCTATCCCAATATCGAATACGCCTGTGCTTCCGGGATGTCGTTTCTCTCGACCGATACCAAGGGTGACATCATGCGCAACTACGGCTCTATCGCCTCCAAGTATTATGGCTATAACATTTCGGTCATTGATCTGCGCAATCCCATGCGCTCACACGGAAACAACCTTCTGCACCTCGTCAACAAGTACATGGATTTGTATTCCGGGACGAATGAAGTACAGTACAAAGCCAAGGCGGAAAAGTACGCCAAAATCATTGCCAAGACCATCATTCTCTCCGGCATGGAAGCGGGCAGTTTCGGTCAGAACAGCTACTTCTACGATGCCGCAGAAGGTCTGATCACCGCATCAATTCTTCTCGTCTCGGAATTCTGTAAGCCGGAGGAACGACACATCGTGTCGGTGTTCAAAATTATCCAGGAGCTTCTCGCACCGGGCAGGAATCGGAACAAGAATCAGTTCCAACAGCTCATGGAGCTTCTCCCACCCGATCACAAAGCAAAATGGTTTGCGAGTGCTGCGCTCAACACGGCAGAACAGTCCATGGCAAGCGTTATGTCCACAGCACTTTCAAGATTAAATGCGTTCCTTGATTCGGAGCTTGAAACCATCCTTTGCAACGATACCGAGATCGATGCCGAGCGATTTTGTAAAGAAAAGTCGGCAATTTTCATCATTATGCCGGAGGAAGACAGCAGTAAATACTTCATGGTATCGCTGCTGATCCAACAGCTCTACCGTGAAATTCTTGCCGTTGCCGATGAACACGGCGGCAAGCTTGAAAACCGCGTGGTCTTCTACTGCGACGAATTCGGCACCCTGCCTCGCATTGAATCTGCCGAAATGATGTTCTCGGCATCCCGCTCCCGTCGTGTTTCCATCGTACCAATCATCCAGTCCTTCGCGCAGTTACAGAAAAACTACGGCAAGGAAGGCGCGGAGATCATTATCGACAACACACAGCTGACGGTATTCGGCGGTTTTGCACCCAACAGTGAGTCGGCACAGATTCTCTCCAAAGCAATGGGAAGCAGAACGGCGCTCACCGGTTCGGTCACACAGAGCAAAGGCGAAGGATCGCGCTCTCTGCAGATGATTGAACGCCCGCTGATGACACCGGACGAGCTGAAAGCCCTGCCGAAAGGCACTTTTATCGTGACCAAGACCGGCTTCTATCCCATCAAGGTCAAGCTGAAGCTGTTCTTCAAATGGGGTATCGAGTTTGATACAGAGAAGTACACTGTCCCCGATAAAGGTGCTCGTAAAGTATCCTATACGAACAAGGAGATTATCGAGAATAATATGCTCAAACAATATCCGGATTCCTACTATCCGCCGTCCCGCTCTGCTCGTAGGTCTGCCTCGGGCGGACAAGTACTGTCGCAAAGTAATGAGCCTCTGTTCAGAGAACCGGAGCAGAGCGTTCGAACAGATTAAAGGCGGTGATTTTTTATGGCATATTACCGTAAATTATATGATCGAGACGAGCTTCCCTCAAGGGCGAAGCTCGTCTATATTTATCTTTACGACAGATGCGATAAGGAAAGAAAGGCATGGCCGAGCGTTAAAACCATTGCCAAAGAGTTGTCTATTTCCGATAAGACCGTCCGTCGGGCAATAAAGGACTTGGAAAAAGCAGGACTTATCCGCAAGGAATATGCAAAGCGAAAAAACGGATCGTTCACAAGCAACCGTTATTTTTTTCTGTGATTCGCCAAGGGATTAGTCTGCTTATTATGTGTCAGTAGCCCTCTCCCATTTTGGTAGGCCAAGGAAGTACCCACTCTAAGATATACTACAGCAGAAGAATAGAAGACAATAACATAAAGAACAGCAACGGTGGACAAACCTGCCGCTGCTGTTCGGTCTTTTATTGATTATGTTTGCGATAAAACTCAACCATGAGTTTATTGAGAATGTCTTGCTGTTGTACCGTAAGCCCCGGACAATTGCTTGTGCTGCACTTAAACTCGTGAATCATGGCGTGTATTATTTCTTTCTGCTCGTTTGATAATCCGTCCACAGAAACCATCTCTTCCTTGTCGATACCAACGAGGTAGTCAAGCGAAACATTGAAGAACACGGCAATATCAGTAAGAACCTCCAATGGCGGGATTCGTAAGTTATTTTCATAAGCGCAAATCACGGACTTGCTGCGATTTATTTTCTTTCCCAACGCCGCTTGAGACATATTCCGACTCATGCGAAGTTGCTGTAATCGTATTCCGAAATCGAACAACCTGTACACCTCCTATAGTTCTATTTCAGTAATATTTTAATATACTTGCGTTTCGTATGAGTAAGCGCTATAATAATATTGTTCCGTATTAGTAGATTTTTATTATTTTGCTGTTCTCTAAAATGGAACAAACAAAGAGAGAGGTATATGGTATGAAACTAATTTTTTGTATTGATGACAAGAGCGGGATGATGTTTTTCGGAAAAAGGCAAAGCCAGGATCAAAACCTAAGAGAATGGATACTTAACTATGCGCAAGGCTCGAAACTATGGATGAGTCCTTACTCCGCCAAGCAGTTTGGAAACAACGCTTCTGTATCGGCTGATGACGATTATATGAGCAAGGCAGAAGAAAATGATGTTTGCTTTATTGAGGATGGTTCGTATTCGACTGATAATGCGAATGAAATTGTACTATGCAAATGGAATCGCCACTATCCTGCGGATAAGTTCTTTGATACCGACCTAAAAGCCTTTGGCTTCAAGAAGGTCAATACCGAAGACATCGCTGGAACCTCGCATGAGAAAATAACAATCGAAACATACAGGAGGTAACGGCGATGAAGGTATCACAGAAGTTATTAGCATTAATACTGTCTCTTGCAATGTTGTTTTTCCTTGCCGGTTGCGGCTTGGATTCAATAGTGAGTGACAGTCCAGCATCAATCTCGGATACAAGCACCGATTCCGAAAGCCAAATTACCGACGGAAGCTCGGAAACCGACAAGCAAACAGAAATTGCCGACGAAGGCTCGGAATCCAATAAGCAAGAGGAAACCGCAAGTCCAAGCAGCAAACCATCAAGTGTCGGAACAGGAACGGCAACCCCTGTTAAGCCCGCATCTGTCAGCGCATATGCGGGAACTGCATATGTGGTTATCAATAACAATCAGCCGAACTTTTCAGCGACCGAATTAACTACAGCAGGTTATGAGAAATACTCAGAGCTTGATTCGCTCGGAAGATGCGGTGTTGCACTTGCCTCGTGCGGCAGGGATACAATGCCGGGAGCAAACGAAACCCGCGGAAGCATCAGCAGCATCAAACCCTCCGGATGGATTCAGGCAAAATATAATGGCATCTCCGGCGGATACTTGTGGAATCGTTGCCACTTGATCGGATGGCAACTCTCCGCCGAAAATGCCAATAGAAAAAACTTGATTACCGGCACCCGATACATGAACATCGAAGGAATGCTTCCGTTTGAAAACATGGTTGCGGACTACATAAAAGAAACGAATCATCATGTCGCATACAGGGTCACCCCCATATTTGAGGGAAACAATCTCGTGTGCAGCGGTGTCCAAATCGAAGCATATTCCGTAGAGGATAACGGGGAAGGAATCTGTTTCAATGTCTATTGCTACAATGTTCAGCCGGGTATAACTATTGACTATGCGACCGGAAACAGTTCCGGACCTGCAAGTGAGAATACTTCGCAAGCAAAAGCAGCTGCACAAACCGAATCTACAACACAGCCCCCTGCACAACCCGGCAACACTGAAACAGTATGGGTATCTGCAACGGGCAAGAAATATCATAGAAAAAGCAGTTGCAGCAATATGAAAAATCCATCGCAAATCTCAAAATCCGATGCTATAAGCCGCGGATATGAGCCATGCAAAAAATGCTACTGATAATCTGAAAAATCAAATATTACTAAGGGCATAAGTGCAAAGCATTTATGCCTTTTTTTTATGCGGTTGTCTTGAATAAAGGCAACCGCTTTTTTGCATCATAAATTAAAGAGGTGAATGACAATGAAAGATTTAAGAAAAGTAATTTGGTTGCTTATAATCGGACTGTTTACGGCCGTTATACTGTATCCGACCTTACATGAATTAGGCCATTCTCTGACAACGGTTTTACTCGGTGGAAAGGTTTTGGAATTTCATCTGTTTCCTTTACCAAATATGCTTTGCGACGGAAGTTCGGTCGGAGAAATCGGGCTTGTAATAATAGGACTGAGCGGTATGCTTATCCCGTTTTTTGTTTCTCTATTACTCAATCCAAAGCCTTTTTTATTATGGTATATATCACAACTTATCAAGTGTATTTCGGTACTTGCGTTTGGAATATCGCTTATGTCTTTGCTTGGAAAAGGTTATGGTTTCAGTATTTCAAATGACGATATCATAACGGTTTTAAAATATTGGCCGGAAGGGAATGACTTCTGTATAGCAACTATTATATCGTTACTGTTTATGGCACTATACAGCATTTATAGACAGAAACCATTGAAACGACTATATTGCTACTTGGGAATAAAATAAAAAGTGAGAATCGCATATTTGCGGTTCTCACTTAATTTTTTTCAACTTATTTCGATACGAAAATGCAAACATAATTTGCGTAGAACAAATGGTTCTTAACACGACAAAATCTTGTTTGCCTTTACATTATATCAGAAAATATATTCTATGTCAACACAAAAAAGCCACTTTGTTGTCCGTAAAATTGACATTTTTCAAAACTTTTCTTACCTTACACCGCAAAACGGTGCAAGGTTTTATAATTTTAATCGTCAGAAAATGGTCAAATAAACTGACGGGAAAGGAGTTTAATTATGCCAAAAAAAGGTGAACACATTTACAAAAGAAAAGACGGTCGCTGGGAGGGGCGTTATCGCAACGGAACGGATTTAAGTGGAAGAGCAATATATAAGTCTGTTTACGGAAAAAACTACTATGAAGTTAAGAAGAAACTAAATGTATGTGAAGAAACAAAAGAGGTAATAAAGGTATCCTCAAAGCAATCTCCGTTGTTTAAGGATGCGGTTTCCCTTTGGCAAAAAACCAACGCCAGTCGTTATAAGGGAGCAACCGCATTAAAATATGAGAATTTAATAAACAATCATATTCTTCCGGCCCTTGGTGGATACAAGCTTTCAGAGTTTAACAAAGTTCTGCTTGCAGGTTTTATGGATACCAAGCTAAATTGCGGACGAATTGATCGAAGCGGCGGCCTCTCAGCATCATATGTAAGGAGCATTATGCTTGTCGTGCTTGAGATAATTGATTTTGCTGCGGAAGAGAATATGTGTTCAGTTTCAAAGAGTAAAATTCATAAGCCACCTGTTGAAAAAAACGAGCTTGAAATACTTGACTCGATTACACAAACACATTTAGAAAAACAATTGATTATGTCTCCGGATGAAACCGGTGTCGGGATTTTACTTTCACTTAATACCGGTCTGCGTATAGGCGAAGTTTGTGCTCTGAAATGGACTGATATTAATTTTGAAAATGCGATTTTACACATTCGTTCTACTGTTGCACGAGTGAAGGACGAAAGCGGTAAAGGAATGACAAAATTAATTATTGATAAACCGAAAACTAAATCATCGGTTCGAGATATTCCGATTCCAAAGAGGCTTATAGATATACTCGTATCATTATATGAAAAACGAAGATCAGAATATGTTATATCTGACAGAGCAGGGTTTGTCAGTCCAAGAACATACGAGTATCGCTTTCATAAGGTGTTCGAGAAACATCATATCAAGTCGGTAAATTATCATGCACTCCGTCACACATTTGCCACACGATGCATCGAGCATGGTGTTGATGTAAAAACGCTGAGTGAAATTCTCGGTCATTCCAATGTTTCCATTACACTTAATACCTATGTCCATTCTTCTATGGAGCGAAAGCGTGAGCAACTCGAAAAATTGGCGAGAGTTTCTGCATGATTTATGGTCAAAAAATGGTCGACGGAATGCGGTTTTCCTTATAAGATCAAGGCGCTTAGTCAATTTCGTTAAGAACCATTTGTTCTACGCAAATTATGTTTGCATTTTTTCAGAGCTTGTATCAAGCGAGCGCTTGAAAAAGAACGCGAGGTGCAATTAGATGCCGAAACAGATTATGCCGTCGGATGTAAGCGAAGAAGATCGGAAAAGGATTGTTATAAATGCATGTCTTACTCAATTTCTTGCTAATGGGTTGTATAAAACAACAACCCGTGATTTAAGCAAATCAATAAACCTACAAAGCGGCGGTATATACTATTACTTCAAAAGCAAAAGCGATGTGGTTGTCGCTTGTGCTGAAGAAGCCTCCTTAAGGCTTGAGAATAATTTGATTTTACCCGCACTAAGAGATATGGATAATCCACAGGCATTGGTCGACAATCTTTTCAAACGGTGCGATGAACTTGCCCCTACAATGAAGTTTTTGGCTCAGGTCTGCTCAGTTGACGAATATAGAGACGCAATGGAACCTTCTCTGTATAGATTGAGCCGGAGGTATAGATTATATGCAGAAATGTTTGCAAATAATTTGGAGTGTACAATAGAAGAAGTTGAACCGTATGTTTATATGTGTATTACGGCAATGACAAGCTACATGATTTTTGGGGAACAGCTACATATCAGTCCCCAAATGGAATTGGTAAAAAAAGCCCTTATTGAATTTCAAGGTAGGGTTCGCAAAAACACAAAAACTATGAAGGAGTCACACCGAGATGATAGTTAATCTAATAAAACCCCAACAAATGTTTAGTTTAACGCTTCCGCATAAGGTTAAGGGACAATATTGGCTTACGGATATCGATGAAAACGGCGAACCCCGCGATCTTATCAGTATTGAAGCGGTTAAGGGCGAATGGGTTTTAAAGAGCAATAAAAAAGTATCTATTCTCGATGCTGAAAATAAAGTTGTCTCCAACACAATACTGAAAGCATTAAGCTTTTTCAATTTAAAAATCAACGGCAGTAATGACAGAGTTATTCTGTTTGCCGAAAACATTGATGAAAGCAGACAAACGCTAAACAAGGTTGTTGTTAAAGAAGCAACTACGCTGTCCATAGGCAGAACTAATGATAACAATTTGTGCTATGAAAATAAATTCGTTTCGGGCAAACATGCCAAGCTTTCTTATGACGGAAGCTCTTGGTCAATTTCTGATTTGGAAAGCACCAACGGCACTTATGTTAACGGGTATCGGGTAACTTCCGGTGTATTAAATTCCGGAGATTTCATTTATATAATGGGATTAAAGATTATTGTAGGCAATAGCTTTCTTGCTATAAACATTAGAGCAAACAGTTAGGTTACCTCAAAGAGAGCATGAAATAAAAAATATTGTTGGAGAAACAATACTTAATGCTGGTGTGCCAAGCGTTTTTGAAGCATATCTGAATTTAACAAATGCGATTATCAAAATAAGCACAGATGATGCTGCAAAATCCACTATAACAAGTAACAATCAAAAAATTGGTGAGATTCATACAAGAGTTGAAGTGACAAAAAAGATACTGTTTTTGCCTGTAGGCATAGAATACAATTATATCGTTTTGAACGGTAGTGAATACAAAATGTATGAATCAGGGTTGGGCGCAAACCAACATTATTTCTCCATATACAACGGAAACAATGTTGTTGCTGTTATACATAAGGACGATAGAGTTGTTAATTATCTTAATAAATATACTTTATACGCCGAAAAAGATGATTATATGTTTGTAGCACTTATTTGCACAATGTTTTTAGAATCAACGGCATTTTGTGACAGGACTGGCGGTATTGGTAATTCCGTAGTTGATTCACCTTACTATACAGCTCAAAAGGAATTACGGAATAAATACGATCCCTCCTTCATTCCTAAAATCAAAGCACTCGAAGGAGTAGAATAAAATACAATACGATTAATTACACTAATTGCCATACTCTGTATGTTTAATAAGGAGTATACACAAAGAAATATTTTAAATGAGTTGGAAGCGACAAGAAGGTAACGAGAAAGTATGAACAAGTGCAAAGTGGTATCAAAGTTGGGAATTTCTCAACTTATCATAAAAAGTCAAAAGGGACAGCAATTAAGTGAGCGAGAGGTCTACTCTATCAATAACAATGAAGTAAGTGGGCTTTTGCACCTTGATGTTGTCTCTAAAGGTGCGTCATTTAAGCTGGTATACAACATTACCGGCTTTGTGACATTTAAAGAATATCTGAAAAAAGCACTGAACAAAGAAACCTTTGCACGAATTTTGAAAAACATACTTGAGAACTTAAAGGCAACGCAGGAAACATTTATTAATCAGCAAATGCTTCTTCTTGACTTTGAACATGTTCTCGTCAATCCCGCAACCGAGCATATCTATTTTACCTGTGTTCCAATCCAGGGTATTGAAACCGGAACCTCACTCAGAGACTTCTTGCTGAATATTATTCAGTACAGCACATTTGTCCCCGGCGAAGATAACAGTTACATTCGAGAATACATTACTATTCTTAACAGCGGAATCAATTTTTCCGTTTTTGAACTTGAGGAATACATAAACAAACTAACCGGAAAAAGATCGCAGATTGAAGGGCAAATGAAAGAATGTCCCGGATGTCACCAAATGGTCAAAAGAGGCACTAACTACTGCCCTTATTGCGGAACAAAGGTTACGGGAACAACCGGAAATGTCGGCAAAAAAATATATGATCCGCTCAGCGGGGATATTAGTGATGAGCCGTCTGATAGCAACGGTAATAGTAATCACCCGAAGCCAAACACTAATACCCAAGGACTCAGCTCCGGAACAACCGTGTTAGGCGCTGATCCGGGCGGCACAACCGTATTGGGTTCTGAAGAATTGGATGCACCGGTATACCCCTATCTTATTCGAAATAAAAACGAAGAAAGAATACCGGTCGATAAGCCCGTGTTCAGAATCGGAAAAGAAAAACAATACAGTGACTATTTCGTTTCCGATAACAACGCTGTCAGCAGAAGTCATGCAGATATTATAACAAGGAACGGTCGGTACTATATTAAAGACCTAAATTCCACTAATAAGACTTATGTTGACGGCAAAGCGATACCGATAGAAAAAGAAGTTGAGATTTTCTCGAGGACAAAACTTCGGCTTGCAAACGAGGACTTCGTATTTTATATAGATTGAGTGGTCAAGGTTTTATGAATTTTTACACGGCAGCTCACACGGATGTGGGAATTAAAAAAGACACAAATCAAGACAGTTATTGCATCCTTCAAGCTGAAACGCCGAAAGGCAATATACTGATGGCGGTTATATGCGATGGAATGGGCGGTCTGGAAAGCGGCGAAGTGGCAAGTGCCTCTATAATAAGAGCATTTAAAACTTGGTTTTCAAAGGACCTCCCCTACACCCTTTCTTCTGATACTTATTTTGATGATGTTAAGTACGAATGGGATAGGATTATAAAATCGCAGAATCAATCAATTGCTGAGTATGGCAGACAACATCATATTCAGCTCGGTTCAACAATCACCGCTATGATTGTATTTGAAGACGGAAAATACCTTATAGGTCATGTCGGGGATTCAAGAGCATACAAAATCGACAATAAAGAATGGACTATCCTCACAACCGATCAAACCGTTGTAGCAAATGAAGTTCGTCTCGGAAAATTGACACCGGAGGAAGCAATGCGTGATCCGAGAAGAAATGTTTTGTTACAGTGTATCGGCGCCTCCCGAATAGTAGAGCCTGACTATATAGGCGGACTTGCTGAATCCGGCGTATGTTATATGCTTTGTTCGGACGGCTTTCGCCATGAAATAAGCGAGACGGAAATACAAAATGCACTTTCTCCTATCGCAAATACAGATGAAATGCAGATGAAAAACAGTGTTACTCGTCTGATAGAGCTAAATAAGAGCCGCGGAGAGACAGATAACATCACCGCGCTGCTTATAAAGACATACTGAGGAGGTGTAAGTCTTGGCAACCATAGGTCAGGTTATTGATGATAAATATGAAATACTGAAGCTTATCGGGCAAGGCGGTATGTCAAAGGTTTACCTTGCAATGGATAAGCGTCTGAACAAGCAGTGGGCAATTAAGGAAATCGAAAAAAGAGCCAAAGATAAGAATAACGAAGTTGTTATTCAGAGTGCTATTGCAGAAGCAAATTTGATTAAGCAGCTCGATCATCCCGCAATCGTCCGCATTGTAGACATTATTGATAACGGTAATGTTATTTACATAATTGAGGACTACATTGAGGGCGAAACGCTGAGTTCCATTCTTGAAAACAACGGCGCACAGCCGCAGGAGCTTGTTATTGAATGGGCAATGCAAATCTGCGAAGCCCTTGAATATCTGCACACACGCAAGCCCCCGATTATTTACCGCGATATGAAACCTGCCAATGTGATGCTCAAGCCGGACGGTAATATTAAAGTTATCGACTTTGGTATTGCACGCGAATATAAGGATCAGAGTTTGGCTGATACCGTCAGTCTCGGCACAAAAGGTTACGCAGCGCCAGAACAGTTCGGAGGGAAAGGTCAGACTGATGCAAGAACCGATGTTTATTGCTTGGGAGTAACTTTGTACCATTTGGTAACGGGACAAAACCCCTGTGAGCCGCCTTACGAAATATATCCCATAAGACATTGGAATCCTCAGCTTTCGGCAGGGCTTGAAGCAATCATACAAAAATGTACTCAGTTGAATCCGGCAGACCGCTATCAATCCTGCGCAGAGCTTTTGTATGCATTGCATCATTATGAAGAATACGGTGCGGCATACCGTGCAAGGCAGAAACGCAAACTCAATATGTTTATCATTACTGCCGCCGTTTCGGTTGCCTGTGCTTTAACCGGAGTTTTGGGCTTAGCAATGAGAACTCACACAAACAATGCCGATTATGCCCAAAATATTATTCAGGCGGAGAAATCGTCCTCCTCCGAAGAAAAAGTAAAATACTATTCGCAAGCGATTGATATTAAACCGCTGAGTAAAGAAGCTTACATTGGAATGATAAATGCATTTAAGGAAGATGCGGCATTTACAACTGACGAAGAATCCGAATTTAAAAAACAGATAACAGCACATCTGTCTGCTTTGCGAAATGAACCGGGCTATGCCGAACTTGCTTTTGAAACAGGAAAACTTTACTGGTACTACTATGATTACGGCAAGACCGAATCGGCAGACAATCAGATCACAAGAATGAAAAGTGCAATTCAGTGGTTTGAAGACGCCGTTGAATACGGCGACAAATCCGATAGCTTTTACACAATGGCAGCCGTTTACCGTGATATCGGAAAGTTCAACAGAGATATTACACTTGATATTGAAGAAGCCTCCGACAAAGGTAAATATGCTCCCTATTGGAGTAACATAAAAGAACTTGTAACAACCGTTGCAGATGGGAAAGACGAGATCGAAATTATTGAGCTTGAAGTTTATCGTCTGACGATGTATTCCATTGAGAACTATGCACGAAAATTCAAAGCGGACGGAGTTACACAAAGCGATATGGAAAGCGTATTCGACAGCGTGAAAAATGCAGCGGGACAGGTATCAACTACCTCCGACAAAACCGGAGAAATCAAATCCGATGTTATAAGCCGATTTGACTCGGTAAAATCCGCAATTGATAATGCGTACAGAGAGTAGGTGAAAATTTAATGAGTGCAAATACATGGCTGATTATCGCTATCATTGGATTTTCCCTTTCGGGAATTGCATTGATTGCTGCGGTAATAATGTTTATCCGGTTGAATATTCCGGCGATTATCGGAGATTTGACAGGGCGCACGGTTGCCCGCGAAATAAAGGCAATGAGAGACACAAACGCTTCAAGCGGAGATAAAAGATTTCGCCCGAGCGCTGTTAATCTTGAACGCGGTACCTTGACGGAAAAAGTCGCAGGAAATACTGCAAATAATGTGGCGCTTGCACACGCATCCAAAAGGTTGGACAAAACAAGCGGTAACCTTTCCGAAAAGAGTTCAAAGAAAAAATCAGGAACGGTTGGACTTTCAGATGCCGTGCAGGGTAAATCCGAGCGAGTTGGCTCAGAACCGACAGATATGCTTAATAGCGACAGCAATGCTACCGAAGTTCTCAGCACGGAATCGACCGAAGTTTTAAGCGATAATGCTACCGAGGTTCTGAGTAATGAAGCAACGGAAGTTCTTGACCCGAATGCAACAGAAATTTTGCCTGACGGTACAGAGGTACTTTCAAGCGAAACGACTGTTTTATCACCAACAGAGCAGTTGAAAACAGACGCTTCTAAGCCCATTGCGTTCAAAATCAAACATGATGAGGTCGTTACTCATTCCGACGAGGTGATTGAATGAGGCGGACGGTTTCATTATTTAGACAATGTATCTCCTTTTCGGTATTGTGTTCGTTTCTGTCTTCAATTCCTATTGCACTGATTTCCGTTGCAAAAGGAAATGAGGATAACCGAGTTTTTGCTATAATAATCCCCATCTTTTTTTGGCTCGGACTTATCGGTGAGCAGGCTTTTATATGGAGAGCCAACTATTACAGAAAGGCTCTTGAAAAGCAGAACGGACGCTATCCGAAAAGAATACGCGGCAGACCGGGTGTGTTTTCGGTTTTTAGATCAATGGAAGGAATGGTTGCTGATATTCTGTTCCTCCTCAGCTTGATAGTATTAATTGTAATTGCATTGCTGAATAAGGGCGAAACCGCTTTGCAATATATACTGATTAGTTGCATGATTTTATCGTTTAGGCTGCATTGCACCTTTAACGGTATAAATTATAGATATAAAAAATTATTGACAGAGGTAGGTAAACGAGATGTACAACATAGCTAAAAAGCAAATGTCAAAAGTTCTCGCCGGTCTGCTCGCAGTTATTATGATGCTGAGTTTAATCCCGGTAGGACTCTATGTTACAGCTTTTGCTGCCGGAGTAGATCAATACTCTATTATGGTAGTTGATGAAAAAAATCAAGCCATAACGGATAGTATTATGATTACTTTGACAAATAAAGCTGACAGTTCAAAAAAGCAAACAGAAACATCTGAGAACGGTGTTGCGATTTTCAAAAACTTTGTTGAAGAAGATGCAACATATATCGTTTCAGTTGATCCTGCAGTTGGATACGAGGATGTTGCCGATTACGAGCTTTCTGTAGCCGAGGGAGATACCGAAACAACACTTCAACTTACCGCACTTGAAAAAGTCACTCTTTCCGGCACTGTTGTCGATGAGACAGGTGCGGCATATGTGGGTGCTAAGGTAGTTCTTACGGGATATCTTTCGGCAGAAGCAGTGACCACGGACGGTACTTATTCATTTGAGGTGTTTAAGGGTAAAGATTATAGCTTAACCGCAACCGCTAAAGAGGATAAGTACAATACTGCAAGCACAACGATTGCGGCAATAGCTAATGATAGAACTTGTTCGCTTAAATTCACTGTAAAAGAATTGAACATAAATACTGCCGCAGATGAAAACGGCACAATCACATCATCTGAGACGGTAAGCTATGGTGATAGCAAAAAAATAACTGCAACAGCAAATGACGGATACTGCATCGATAATTTCATTGTTAACGGCACTTCTCAGTCAAATGCTAAAGGACTGAAATCATTTGATTATGACATCAGTTCCGTAACGGAAAACTACAATATCTCCGTCAGCTTTATCAGAAAGACTTATAAGATTACATTTACGGTTGGTGAAAACGGGGATGTAACCTATGATGATGGTACGCAGAAAGTCACCGGCGGATCTGTTAAGGTTGAGACCTTTGACGAATCAACCGATCCCACTTCTCCTACAAAAGTTAATGTAAAAGCTGTTCCTGCTGCTAACTACAGAGTTTCAAAAGTTATTGCCGATAATGCGTCGGAAACATTTGATGAGAACGACAAAGAGTATAGCAAAGAGTTTGTTATGACTACAGACCACTCTTTCGTTGTAGAATTCAAGCTTAACACTTTCAATGTTACGGTTGACAACGAAAATAACGGAACTGCAACCGTTGATAAACCCAAAGTTGATTATGACGGCACATCAATAATCACAATCAAACCTAATAACGGCTTCAATATTGAGTCTGTTACAGTAAATGGTGTTGCATCGACCGATTATGGGACAAATGACGGCGCAACATATCAGTTAACAGTTTCAAACATCAAAAAGGATACCGTTGTTAAGGTCTCTTATTCTGCAATAGAAACAATCGAAATGGACGGTAATGTGTCCTTTAACGGATCTGAGGCTATTGCTGTTGACGATTCTGATGCTAATATAATCAAGTATGTGTTTGCAAATGATAAAAAGGTGATATTTTCAACTGAAAATCATCAGGGAATTACAATTAACGGTGATGGCAGTTTCGATGCCAGTTCCTTTATTGTTGCCGATTCGGAAAGTGTTTCTGAAATCATGGTGTATAATGCACTTAAATGGTACAATGTTAAACTTAACAAAAAAATTCAAATTGTAATTGATAAAGTGGCCCCTGCTATTACTACGGACAAATCAATTTTTGATTGGACGAACTCAGACAAAGTGACAATTTCGGGAAGTGTTACCGATGAAAACACATCGAGCAAGCCTTCTTCCGGGTTGAATTATGTTGTTTGGAAGAAAGATAGTGCTTTGAAACCTGAGCAAATTTTGGCGGAGTCTGTTAATAAGGCAAATATCTCGACCGACGGTCGCTTCACTTTTGAAAGCGAAATGGGCGAACAGGATTCAATCTACTATATCTATGCAGTTGATATCTCCGGGAATATTTCTGCCTATGCAACAACGCAAGTTAGGATTGATAAGAAAGCCCCTGTTATCACCGCATTTACATTCAGTACCGAAGAAAACAACGTGATTCAGGATGCAATCAAGTTCCTTACCTTCGGTATTTTCTGTAACGAAAAGATGTATGTTACGGTAGAGGCAAAGGACGACGATATTTCTTCCGGACTCAACGAAATTGAACTTTATACTGACGGAGAGTCTTTTGCAAAGAAAAAAGTAACGGGAAAATCTGCAACTTTTGAATTGACCGAAGAAAAGTTTAAGGACGGCAAGAATCTTTCCGCAAAGGTTATTGATATTGCCGGCAACAACTCTACTACAGCACCGACTGATACTAATGTATCGAGCAACTATGTAAAAATCACAACTGACAATCCCACCATTGAATTTACTACATCCCCTGCCAAACATCCTCAGGACGAAAAATTGTGGTATGACGACAATACTGCTATAACTGTTAAGGTATCCGATGAAAAATCCAAGGCAGGCATTTATTCCGTAAGCATTAAACTTAACGGCGTTGAGCTTGAAAAGGATATCAACAATAAGGATATCAATGCTTTGTTCTATAAAAAGCAAACTGATGATGAGACATTTGAGATCAACACCTCACAAAACCCTGTTGACGGTGAAAATGTTATTGAGGTTTCGGTAACCAATAATGCTGGTATTACGGAAACGAAGACGCAGAAGGTATATATTGATACCAAGAAACCGCAAGTGTCGAACTTCGAGATTAAGAAGGTACATGGTGATGTTGTTTCCAAAGTCATTAACTTCCTGACTTTTGGTATATTCTGCAATGATCAGGTTAAGATCACCGTCACTGCAACAGATGAGGCTGCAACATCGGGAATCAAGGAAATAACACTTTATGCCGACAGTGAAGAAATTGCAACTGTTCCGGTTAATTCAGACGGAAAAAGCACCTTTGTAATTCCCACTGATGAAATTGTTGGGGAAAACAAGGTGTTTGATAAAGTGCTTTCTGCTACTGCAACCGATAATGTTGGCAATGTTACTGAGCACAAAGTGCAACCTACGGAAGTAAATTCCAACATCAAAAGCAGTAATTTGATGATTGAAACTGTTAAGCCCATTGTATCTGTTACAGCTCCGGAGTCTGCAACAAACAAGAATACTGCAACTGCGGATAACAACGATTGGTACAAGAGCGATATTGATTTTACGATTACTGCTAAGGATGAAGATTCTGGCATTGGCTCTGTAATGGTTAAAATTAATGACCAGGACATCTTAACAGATAAAAACGGCAAAGCGATAAACGAAGACTTCGCTAAGAGAGAAGTAAAAACGACCGAAGAAAAGTTTGTTGTAAACACCAATCAGGCTGTTGTTAAAGACGATGGTTCTTACACACTTACTGTTGAGGTAATTGATAACGCGGGTAATGTCTATGATACATTTACCAAAACCGTCTACAAGGATGTTGAATCCCCTGTTATAACCGGATTCAAATTCAATGCTGAAGATTATAAAGAGGGCAGTGAAACAGATACTACGGTTGAAGTTACAGATTATGGTTTTTACTTCACTAAAGATACAAGTGTAACTGTCTCGGCGAAAGATGACGGTCCAAGCGCGGGAATCAAATCAATTACATACTATACGGTTGATATTGACAGCGGTAAGAGCGAGGAAATTACCGAACCCGTAAATTCTAATGGCGAAATAACCTTTACGGTTAAGGCAAATTTTAAGGGACAAATTTACGCTAAGGCGACAGACAATGTTTTGAATACCGCAGCTGATTTTGTAAATCCGAATAGTGCTATCGTTGAAGATGATGAAAAGCATGGTAAGGAAAATCACATTGAATTTGCAAAAGAACAAGCTAAGTACAAAACCTTGAATGGCAGCGATCTCTACGCTGAGAATGTTCCGGTTGAGATTACTGTAACAGATACTTACTCCGGAATCAGAAGCATAGAGTGGTCGGTTGAGGCTCCTTACAATACCGATAATGACCAAAGCGGAAGTGTCACTGTTGCAAATGACAGGTCTATGACCTACGATGACGACTGGACGCAAACCCGGACCGAGGCAAATCTTGTTTATGTTATGAAGAAAACCATAACCGTAAACAATAACAGCAATGATATCGTTGTAAATGTCAAGATGACTGACCGCGCGGGCAACACTTCCGAAGAGAAAATTATATTCAGCATCGATAAAACCGCTCCGACAATTGAAGTCACCTATGACAACAATATACCGGATGAAACCTACACGGATTTCTTTAAGGCGGACAGAAAAGCAACCGTAAAGATCACCGAGCGCAACTTCAATAAGAATGATGTTGTCTACAAGATTACAAACACAGACGGCACAATTCCGAGCCTCAGCGATTGGACAGAACATAAGGATGCGGAAAATCCCGACGCAACCTATTATACTGCCGAAATCCTTTATCATGCTGACGGAGATTATACATTCGACATTAGCTATGCGGATCTGGCAAAAAATAAGGCGGCGGATTTTGCTCAGCATAAGTTTACGATTGACCAAACGATGCCTACCGTTTCTGTTGCATACGATAATATGTCGGCTTTGAACGGAAATTACTACAAGGCTGACCGTGTTGCAACGATTACCATTGTCGAACACAATTTCGATGCAGCAAGAGTAACTGTAATCGGAACTGCTACCGATAACGGTGCAACGGTTGCCTTCCCCGTAACAAGTGCGTGGAATGATAACGGCGATACACACACTGCGACTATCCACTATGCATCCGATGCCAAATACAGCTTTGACATTGAGTTCAATGATAAAGCCGGAAACAGTATTGCCGATTATACTCCGGAAGAATTTTATGTAGACAAAACAGCTCCTACCCTTGAAATCAGTGGTGTGGCTGATAAGTCTGCAAATAACGGCACGGTTGCCCCTGTGATTACATTCACAGACACAAACTATAACGGTAATGCTATTTCCTACACCCTCACCGGTGTAAGCAACGGCAAGGTCAATTATTCCTCGAGCATTTCGGATATTGCAAACGGACAAAGAGTAACATTTGCGGATTTTGAAAAGATTCAAAAGGTAGATGATATCTATATCCTGACTGCAACACTTACCGATATGGCAGGAAATGAGACAACAAAGAGCATTACATTCTCTGCAAACAGATTCGGCTCGGTATATGATTTGGCAACGCTTGAAAAGATTATCGGCAAATATCTGCAAAACGAAGAAGATGTTGTGTTTACTGAAACCAATGTTGACTCGCTGAAAAAGGGCGAAACCAAGATCAAGCTGACAAAGAACGGCACTCCGAAAGATCTCGTTGAAGGCACGGATTATACCGTAACAGAGACGGGCGGAAACGGTCAGTGGAGTCAGTACAAGTATACGATAAACAAAGCCCTCTTTACGGATGACGGCAGATACAGTATTTCGGTATACTCTGTAGATGCTGCCGGAAACATCAACGAAAACATTGATGAAACAAAGAAAGCTGAGATTTCCTTTGGTGTTGACAAAACCAAGCCAGTTATCGTTCCGATTGATTTTGAGAGCGATACGCAGTACCCTGTAGAGGTTAAAACGGTTTCTGTCGAGATTAAGGATAACCTCGTGCTTGAGGGCGTAAAGATTTATCTGAACGGCTCTGAGATTAAATACAACAACGATGGCGAAAACTATACCTTCGATATTCCCGAAAAGAATGAAAAGCAGAATGTCAGGATCGTAGCTGTTGACGCCGCAGGCAACGAATATGAGTTGTTAGTCGAGAACTTCCTCGTTTCCACAAACCTGTTCGTCCGTTGGTTCAACAATACGCCGCTGTTTATCGGTTCTATTGCGGGTGTTGTGATTCTCTGCGGCGCTATAGTACTCCTCGTAATGTTCAAACGCAAGAAATCAAGCAAGTAAAAGTGATATAACCTTGCCCGGTGGACGATAAAGTTCATCGGGCAAGGAATAAGGAGTAGAAATATGTATCCCGAATTTATAGCAATATATGTTGGCTTGGCGGTACTTGCTGCTTTAATGATTGTTGTCTTAGTCCTTTTGATAAAGCTGACAAAACAAGCAGACGCAAAGCCTATTTCCAAGCCATACACGCCTCAAATAAATAACTCTACCGATGTTCCAACGAAGGTTGCAACCGGCAACATAGTATTTTGCAAGCACTGTGCAGCAGAATTTGATGCTTCACAAAAGTACTGCCCTAAATGTGGCACACCAAGATAAATAATTGTATCTTACGGTGACTCAAACGGTTGCCGTAAGATACACTAAATTTGAAAACTGTCTCTGAAAGAGTTTATATATCGGGAAAGGCTGAATTATTATGAAAACAATTAAACAGTTATCCCTACTATTATTAAGCATAATTTTAATTTTAGGAGTGTGTGGATGTATGAATACGGGCGTAGTGTCAAATTCCGAGAAAAAAAACATGCAGAGTTATTTGCAAAATAAGTATAGCTCAGATTTTTCCTTTGTTTCTGAAGAAGACGACGTATGGTCCTCAAAGTCTAAGAGTTATGTGTTTGTTGACGATAATGAAAACCGTTTTTTGATTAGAAACAGCAGCGGATATTTGACGGATAATTACAGCTCTGTATTATTTGATTCAATAGCCTCAAAGAATGCATGTGTGGGTCTGGGTCCAAAAGTTAAGGTATATATAAAAACGACTTCGACTTTTTTTGACTCAACAAAAAAATTCGATGGATTTATGACATATTTATCCGAATGTCCCGTAATCAATGTTGCGGTATATACGGCTGAGAATTATGACAATGATGAACTTGCAAATAGATTGAAAGAGAGTTTGATTGGTTGTACGGCATCTGTTGTCATTTATCATGTAGCTGATGGTATATTTGCATCTGTAAATGATTTTGTTTCCGATATTTCTACAATATCTTCTGTTTCTTTTTGGATAGAAAACAACAGTATCTCTGAAAAAAGTTGGGAGGAATAAGCAATGAACGACAGTTCTATTATAAACACTCAAACATTGAACAGAGATGCATCGTTAAATACATTGATGTATGTAAGTAAGTATTACAATGGGGTTGCAGATGGTTCCTCTGTAAAATCAATAATAACACAAGCGGATAAGAATTTGAACGTCGAGATGGCATCTTATGCTGCGAGCGGTCACACATCAGAAGAAGTTCAGAAGCAATTTGGGGATGATTTAAGAAAGATAACGATTCTTAAAAATGCTGTTGAAAGTGATCCAGGATTGGGAAGATTGGTTATTGCAAACCAAAGCTCAAATATGAATGATCCAAGCACCGGTGTACCGTATGAATCTGGTGGATTAAATGCTTGTACTTTCCAAGACAACCTCCATAATCCGTCAAGTGTAACTGTTGTTTATCGGGGAACAGGT
>OLHA01000360.1_pt1 | contig 26858 bp, 39 predicted proteins | sample 1605961 | NCBI WGS metagenome assembly OLHA01 (sample SAMN03283288) | human gut metagenome | biome: human-associated habitat; material: feces | host: Homo sapiens | place: Peru | collected 2012
TGTCCCTTACCGGCGGTTTTGCCCTGACCGGACGCGGGACCTCTGCCTATACGCTTAACCGGTCTGTTGGATCCGGGAGCAGGCGATAACTCGTGAATTTTCATAATAAGTGATCCTTTCTGCTCTTAAGCTTCGGTAACATCAAGAAGGAAACCTATCTTGTTTATTTTACCCTTTGTCTGTGCGTTATCGGGCTGAACGGTAACGTCGCCGATCTTGCGAAGACCGAGTGAAGCCGCAGTGGCGATCTGGTCTTTTTTGCAGCCGATAAGGCTCTTTTTAAGCGTGATCTTAATATCTGCCATTACTGTTCACTCCTTATCCTATTATTTCTTTAACGCTCTTGCCTCTTACAGCGGCAACTTCATCAGCCGTGCGAAGAAGTGAAAGACCGTTAAGAGTAGCTCTCACGACGTTGCAGGGATTGTTTGAACGGAGAGCCTTTGTTCTGATGTCCTTAATGCCGACCGTTTCAACAACCGCACGAACGGGTCCGCCGGCGATAACGCCGGTACCGGGGGCAGCGGGCTTAAGAAGAACAACGCCTGCTCCGAACTTTCCGGTGATCTCATGAGGAATAGTTGTTCCTTTAAGAGACACTTTGATAAAATTCTTTTTCGCATCTTCAATGCCCTTGCGGATGGCATCCGGAACTTCGCCCGATTTACCGAGTCCGAAGCCTATCGTGCCCTTGCCGTCGCCGACTACTACGAGAGCGGCGAATTTATAGATACGACCGCCCTTGACCGTCTTTGATACACGGTTGAGGGCAACGACTCTCTCCTGGTACTCCGAATCTTTCTGTGTTTCAAACTTAGCCAAAGTTAATTCCTCCTTTTATCAGAATTTAAGTCCGCCCTCGCGAGCGCCTTCGGCCAAGCCCTGGACACGGCCGTGATAGATGTAACCGCCGCGGTCGAACACACACTCGGTGATGTTCTTCGCCGCCGCTCTTTCAGCAAGAAGCTTGCCGACCTTCTTTGCGGCTTCAACGTTTCCGCCGTACTCCTCAAATGCCTTTTCGGCAGTGGAAGCGCTTGCAAGCGTTACGCCCTTGTCATCGTCGATAAGCTGTGCATAGATGTGCTTAAGAGAGCGGAAAACGTTAAGGCGAGGACACTCGGCAGTGCCGCTGATCTTGCCGCGGACTCTTTTATGACGAGCCAGTCTTGCTTTTTTAGTATTAGGTCTGTTAACCATAAAAGTATCCTCCTTCTATTATTTACCGCCCTTGCCGGCTTTACCTTCCTTGCGGCGGATAACCTCGTTCGCATACTTGATGCCCTTGCCCTTGTAGGGTTCGGGAGGACGAACGCCTCTGACCTCTGATGCGAACTGACCGACGAGCTGTTTGTCGTAGCCGGAAATAACGATCTGGTTGGGTGAGGGAACCTCAATTTTGATGCCCTCGGGAGGAGTCATAACGACCTGATGAGAGAAACCGACGTTGAGCTGGAGAGCGGTGCCCTGCATTGCCGCACGGTAACCGATACCGACTATTTCGAGTTCCTTCTTGAAGCCGTTGTGAACGCCCTCGATCATGTTGGCTATAAGCGTTCTCGTAAGACCGTGAAGCGAACGGTTTTCCTTTTCGTCGTTGGGACGGGTAACCGTAACCTCGCCGTTTTCGAGAGCGATAGTCATGTTTGAATTAAATGTTCCGGTAAGTGTACCCTTGGGACCCTTTACGGTAACGGTGTGTCCGTCGACTTTAACTTCGACACCGGCCGGAACAGCTATGGGTTTTCTGCCTATACGAGACATCCCTTTGTACCTCCTTACCAAATAAATGCAAGGACTTCGCCGCCGACGTTAGCCTTACGGGCGTCCTTATCAGTCATAATGCCCTTGGAAGTTGAGAGAATAGCTACGCCGAGACCTTTCATAACCTTGGGCATATTCTCGCAATCCGTATATATACGCAGACCGGGCTTTGAAACTCTGCGCAAGCCGAGCAAAACGCGGCTCTTGTTGGGACCGTACTTGAGAGCAATTTCGATAACGCCCTGCTTGCCGTCCTCAATTACCTTGAAACTTTTAATGTAACCCTCATCGACAAGAATCTGTGCTATTGCCTTCTTCATATTTGAAGCAGGAACACAGACGGTGTCGTGTTTTGCCGAATTTGCATTACGGATTCTTGTAAGCATATCAGCGATGGGATCGGTAATCTGCATTGCCGTAAACCTCCTTTGACGTTAATTACCAGCTTGATTTCTTTACACCGGGGATCTGGCCGGCATGAGCAAGCTCTCTGAAGCAGATACGGCAAACGCCGTACTTACGCAAATAAGCGTGGGGTCTTCCGCAAATCTTGCATCTGTTATAAGCTCTTGTCGAATACTTGGCAGGACGGGCCTGCTTTACCTTCATTGATGTCTTTGCCATTTCTTACCCCTCCTTATTTCGCAAAGGGAGCGCCCATGAGAGAGAGGAGCTCTTTTGCTTCTTCGTCGGTATTTGCGGTGGTTACCACGCAGATATCCATGCCGCGAACCTTATCGACCTTGTCATATTCGATTTCCGGGAATATAAGCTGTTCCTTAACGCCGAGGGAGTAGTTGCCCCTGCCGTCGAAGGAATTGGGGTTAATTCCTCTGAAGTCACGCACTCTGGGGAGAGCGAGATTAAAGAGTCTGTCAAGGAACTCATACATCTTGTCGCCGCGGAGAGTGACTTTAACGCCGTTGGGCATGCCCTCACGGAGTTTGAAGTTAGCGACCGACTTTTTTGCAAGACAAACAACGGGCTTCTGACCTGTTATCTTTGCGATGTCGCCTACGATTGCGTCAACAGCCTTGGGGTTGTCCTTGGCTTCGCCGCAGCCGACGTTAATGACGACCTTGTCGATCTTCGGGATCTGCATAACGCTCTTGTAGCCGAACTTTTTCATAAGTGCGGGAGCGACATCTGCAGTGTACATAGTTTTAAGTCTTGCCATTTTCAGTGTCCTCCTTTAATTATTCAAAGTGAGCGCCGCACTTTTTGCATACGCGGAGCTTCTTGTCGCCGTCAATGACGTGACCGACTCTTGTCGTCTTGCCGCATTTGGGGCAAACGAGCTGAACCTTATCGGCATAGAGTGCGCTTTCCGCCTCGATGATACCGCCGGGTTCACCCATCTGTCTGGGCTTGACGTGCTTTTTAACGATGTTTACTTTTTCGACAATGACCTTGCCCTCTTTGGGGGAAACCTGAAGGATTTTACCGGTCTTGCCTCTGTCTTTGCCGTTGATGACCATAACGGTATCGCCGGTTTTTACATGAACTTTGTTACTCATCTTCTTGTCGCCCTCCATTAAAGTACTTCGGGAGCGAGGCTGAGGATCTTGGTGTAATCCTTATCACGAAGCTCTCTTGCTACCGGCCCGAAAATACGGGTACCCTTGGGGTTTTTGTCTTCCTTGATGATAACGGCTGCGTTCTCGTCGAAACGGATATAGGTTCCGTCGTCTCTGCGCACGCCCTTTGCGGAGCGAACAACGACAGCCTTGACGACATCGCCCTTTTTAACAACGCCGCCGGGTGTAGCCTTTTTAACGGAGGCTACGATAACGTCGCCGATATTGGCATACTTTCTGCCTGTACCGCCAAGCACACGGATGCACATAAGCTCCTTAGCACCGGTATTATCGGCTACCTTAAGCAGAGTCTGCTGCTGAATCATAAATGTGCCTCCTTACTTATTTAGCTTTTTCGATTATCTCGACAACGCGCCATCTCTTATCTTTTGAGAGAGGACGTGTCTCCATGATCAGTACGCGGTCACCGACGCCGCACTCGTTCTTTTCATCGTGAGCCTTAAGTCTGATTGTATGGTTAACGATCTTGTTGTAAAGAGGATGCTTAACCTTATCCTTAACTGCTACGACGACGGTCTTATCCATCTTGTCGCTGGCAACGATACCGACACGGGTTTTTCTTAAATTTCTTTCCATTTAGCTGTCCTCCCTTTCTCACGCGTCCTTGCCGTGAAGCTCGGCGTCTCTTTTTATTGTGAGAACACGCGCGATGTCTTTTTTGACGGCACTGATACGCATGGGGTTATCGAGCTGGTTGATGGCCTGCTGGAAGCGCAGCTTGAAAAGCTCGTCCTTTAATTCAAGGAGCTTAGCATCCAACTCCGCAGCGGACATCTTTTTTATTTCACTGGCTTTCATTCGGCTTCACCACCCTGTTCTGCTTTTGATACAAACTTGCACTTAATGGGAAGTTTGTTTGCTGCGAGACGCATAGCCTCACGAGCCGTTTCCTCGGCAACGCCTGCTATTTCAAACATGACTCTGCCGGGTTTAACTACCGCCACCCAGTATTCGGGCGAGCCTTTACCGGAACCCATTCGGGTTTCTGCGGGCTTCTCCGTGATGGGCTTGTCGGGGAAAATTTTGATCCAAACCTGACCGCCGCGCTTGATGTATCTTGTCATGGCGATACGAGCTGCTTCGATCTGGTTTGAAGTGATCCAGGCGGGCTCAAGAGCCACAAGACCGTAATCACCGTAATTAACTTTGTTGCCGCGATGAGCTTCGCCCTTAAGACGGCCGCGCTGCTGTCTGCGGTATTTTACACGCTTAGGCAATAACATTCTTACGCCCTCCTGTCTCTTCTCTGCTTAGGTGCCTGTTCATGAAGAACCTCACCTTTGTAGATCCATACTTTAACACCTATTCTGCCGTAGGTGGTTTTTGCTTCTGCAAAGCCGTAGTCGATATCGGCTCTGATGGTCTGAAGCGGGATAGTGCCTTCCTTGTATGTTTCGGAACGCGCTATTTCGGCGCCGCCGAGACGGCCGCCGCACTGAACCTTGATACCGTTTGCGCCGAGACGCATCGTGCTTCCGATAGCCTGCTTAACGGCTCTGCGGAACGAAACTCTCTTTTCAAGCTGGAGAGCTATTTTTTCGGCAACGAGCTGTGCGTCAAGGTCGGGCTGCTTTATTTCGATGATATTGATGAAAACGTCCTTATCGGAGCCGAGCATCTTTTTGCAGGTAGCTTTGATCTTTTCGATCTCTGCGCCGCCCTTGCCTATAACCATGCCGGGCTTTGCGCAATGGATGTTTATGCGGACTCTCTTGGGATCGCGTTCGATCTCAATTTTGGGAACGCCTGCGGAATTGAGAGCCTTGAGAAGATATTCTCTGACTTCATAATCTGCAACGAGTGTATCGCCGAAGGTTGCCTTATCTGCATACCAGCGGGATTCCCAATCTTTAATTACACCGATTCTCAAACCGGTAGGATTGATTTTCTGTCCCATTGTTTATTTCCTCCTCCCCGATTATTCCTTTTCCTTGAGAACAAGGGTGATGTGTGACGACTTCTTGTTTATGCGGAACGCTCTGCCGTGTGCTCTGGGGCGGATTCTCTTAAGAGTGGGGCCCTGTGAAACGCTGCACTCTGCAACGTAGAGACGGCTTACATCCATATCGAAGTTGTTTTCTGCGTTTGCCATCGCAGATTTGAGAAGCTTTGCAAGTGGTTCACACGCAGCCTTGGGTGTGTACTTAAGGATTGCTGCAGCTTCGTCTGCGGGCTTATTTCTGATAAGGTCAAGCACGCACTGAACCTTACGGGGAGCTATGCGCTCAAAAGTCGCTTTTGCTCTTGCTTCCATTTTATTACACTCCTTTCGGCTTATTTACCGTTGTTTGATGTTTTGCTGCCTGCATGACCTCTGAAGGTTCTTGTGGGAGCAAACTCACCGAGCTTGTGACCTACCATGTCCTCGGTGACATATACCGGCACATGTTTGCGTCCGTCGTGAACGGCAAAGGTGTGGCCAACAAACTCCGGGAAGATTGTGGAGCTGCGGCTCCAGGTTTTAAGAACGATCTTTTCGCCCTTTTTATTCATCTCAACGACTCTGTCGTAGAGCTTCTGCTGTACAAAAGGTCCTTTTTTAACACTTCTGCCCATTATTTATTGCTCCTTTCCGTTTATTTATCATTGCAGCGCTTTACGATAAGCTTATCGGAGCGCTTATGTTTAGCACGCGTCTTGTAACCGAGAGCGGGCTTGCCCCAAGGGGTAACGGGACCGGGACGGCCGATAGGAGACTTGCCTTCACCGCCGCCGTGGGGGTGGTCGTTCGGGTTCATGACGGAGCCGCGGACCGTGGGACGGATGCCCATGTGACGCGTGCGTCCGGCTTTACCTATCTTGACGTTGATGTGATCCTCGTTGCTCACGGTGCCGATGGTAGCCATACAGTCGGAGGAAACGTTGCGAAGCTCACCCGAGGGAAGACGGAGAAGCGCATATTTGCCTTCTTTAGCCATGAGCTGTGCGGCGTTGCCTGCGGCTCTTGCCATCTGACCGCCTCTGCCGGGATAAAGCTCAACGTTGTGAACGAACGTACCGGTGGGGATGTTTGTAAGCGGGAGAGCATTGCCGGGCTTGATGTCGGCATCTGCGCCTGCGATGACCTTGTCGCCTACCGAAAGACCGGAGGGAGCAAGGATGTAGCTCTTTACGCCGTCCTCATACCGGATGAGAGCAATAAATGCGGAACGGTTGGGATCGTACTCTATTGTTTTTACCTCCGCGAACATACCGACCTTGTTTCTCTTATAGTCGATAACGCGGTATTTAACGCGGTTTCCGCCGCCGTGATGGCGAACGGTGATTCTGCCGTAGGAGTTTCTGCCGGAAGTCTTTTTGAGAGGCTCAAGAAGGCTTCTTTCGGGAGCGACCTTTGACAGCTTGGAATAATCCGTAGTCGACATGTTACGGCGACCGTTTGTTGTCGGCTTATAGACTTTTATAGCCATTATTTTGTCACATACCTTTCATAAATTGTAAAGTATCGTTCCGGTGAGTTTAGCGGTCGGCTAAAACCATACGTCGCTTACCGGAAAAGTCAATTAAAACATACCGTCAAAGAACTCGATCGTTTTGGAATCCTCGGTAAGAGTAACCACAGCCTTTTTTCTCGAAGGCTTGTAGCCCTCGAAGCGGCCGTAGCGGCGAAGATGTCCGCTGACGTTAATCGTGTTAACGCTCTTGACCTTAACGCCGAAAAGCTTTTCGACAGCCTTTGCTATCTCAACCTTGTTGGCATCCCTGGCAACGATGAACGTATATTTTTTCATTGCGGTGCCCATCATGCTTTCTTCAGTGACAACGGGCTTGAGGATAATATCCTGTGCAAACTTTTCCATTATGCATATACCTCCTCGACTTTTGCTACGGCGTCCTTAACGAACAGTACCGTATCCGCATTGAGGACGTCGTAAACATTGATGGTGTTTACGGGGCAGACCTTTACGCCGGCGATATTTCTTGCGCTGCGGTAAACCACGTCGTCCTTTTCGGGAAGAACGATAAGAGTCTTTTTACCGGTGTTGAGAGCCGCAAGAACCTTAACGACCTCCTTGGTCTTTATTGCGTCAAGCTTGAACTCGTCGAGAACGACCAGCTCGCTTGCTGCGAATTTTGAAGAAAGAGCGGACTTAATGGCAAGTCTCTTAACCTTCTTCGGAATGGCAAATCTGTAATCGCGGGGCTTGGGACCGTGAGCGATTCCGCCGTGGTACCACTGGGGAGCTCTTGTTGAGCCTTGACGCGCGCGGCCTGTACCTTTCTGTCTCCAGGGCTTTTTGCCGCCGCCGCTTACCTCGGCACGGGTGAGGGTTGACTGAGTACCCTGACGCTGATTTGCAAGATAGTTGACAACAGCGATGTGCATAGCCGAAACGTTGGGTTCTATCGAGAACACAGCTTCGTTAAGCTCAAGCTCGGATACCTTTTCGCCTGTCATGTTGAATACGTCGATTTTAGGCATCTTTTTTTCCCTCCTTACGCTTTCTTAACGGCGTCCGTGATAACAATGATACCGTTTCTTGCTCCGGGAACAGCGCCCTTAACAGCGATAAGATTGTTTTCAGCGTCTACCTTAACTACTTCGAGATTCTGAACGGTAACTCTCTCCGCACCCAGATGACCGGGCATCTTCTTTCCCTTGAAAACGCGGGAAGGATCGGAGCATGCGCCCATGGAGCCCTGGTGTCTTGCGACGGGGCCGGTACCGTGAGACTCAACGAGTCTGCCGAAATTCCATCTCTTAACAGCACCCGCATAACCTTTACCTTTGCCGGTGCCGCAAACGTCTACTTTATCGCCTGCGGCGAAAACGTCTGCTTTAAGAACATCGCCGACGTTGACTGCGGAGCAGTCGGCAAATCTGAATTCCTTGAGAACCTTCTTTGCGGCAACGTCTGCCTTTTTGAAATGCCCCTGCATGGGCTTGTTAACACGGCTGACCTTAACGTCGCCGTAGCCGAGCTGAACCGCTTCATAGCCGTCCTTCTCGATTGTCTTCTTCTGGACTGCGGCACAGGGACCGACTTCAAGAACGGTTACGGGAACTACGTTGCCCTTCTCGTCAAAAAGCTGTGTCATGCCGATTTTTTTTCCGATAAGACCTTTTTGCATTTGTTTTTTCCTCCTGTCAGATTATTGGTTGACTTTCCGTCAACATGACCTGCGGTGCCTACATGTATAGGTGACCGAAATCACATCATTTTGATTTCGATATCAACGCCGGCGGGAAGCTCAAGATTTGTCAGAGCTTCGGCTGTTTTTGCCGACGGTCTGATGATGTCTATGAGTCTCTTGTGTGTGCGCTGTTCAAACTGTTCTCTCGAATCCTTGTACTTGTGAACAGCGCGAAGGATAGTAACTACTTCCTTCTCGGTGGGAAGCGGAACGGGACCCGAAACACGGGCGCCTGTGCGCTTGGCTGCTTCGACGATTCTCTCCGCTGCCTTGTCTACGAGTGTATGATCGTAGCCCTTGAGTCTGATTCTGATTTTTTCCTTAACTGCCATTAGGTACGCCTCCTTGTAGATTGGGCGGGCTGTCTGAATGAAAATTTTCACACGGCGCCGGGTTATTCGCGCCGCACATTTTTTAAATCCGGAACCCGCAAGATATTCCGGACTGCAATGAAGAAAATTTTCGCCGCATCAGCACTCGGCAAGTCCGGTTAAGGCACAGACTTACCCTGCATGCGGTTTACTTCGCCCGGTTTTAAATCGGACATACTCCGCGGAAATTATCTGCGTCCGAGCGCAGTCACCTCCCGCATCATCGCATATCAGCCTGCGTCCGCGAAGGCATAATACGCCCACGCGTTCAGGCACCCGTATACTATATCATACCCGTTCGGGAATTGCAACAGTTTTTTCAAAATTTTTTTCGGAATCTCAGGCGACTGTTTTCGCAAAGCATTTTATCTCCGTAACCGCATACGGAAACCTGCAAAAAACACCGAAAAATTTTTTTAATTAAAAATGACACGCACCCGGGAGTGCCGCATAACGGATTCATATCCGCAACAAATAATATTTTAACAATATATATGTTGAAAGTCAAGAAAAGGAAGAATAAAAAATCGGAAAAAATGTATTTGAACACAGCCGAAAATCAAGACAAATCCGATTTTTTGTATGTAATCACGGCGGCGTTTGCCCGTCATTTTTCACAAATATACAGTCATATTGTACAAATATTAAAAATATTATTTGTATACATTGCGTGTGTGTTTTCGGATTCGAATATTTTATTAATTGTTTTAAACTGTTTAATTCTCCGGTTTTTTATTAACGTCCGCCGCAAAAGTTACCGATCCCCTGCCGCGAAAAACCCAAAAAGATGTTTTGCCGGCGGTAAATTCCGAAAAACCCGCATTATCTGCCGAAGACTCATCAAACAGTCCGGCTGCGCTTAAGACCGACGCAACATCACAGTCCGACGGCAAAAGCGCATACGCCGCCGCACTGCAGACAAGCGCAAAAGCTCCGTTGATATCGGCTGCCGATTCCGCGTCGGCAGTCACCGTCACGCGGTCGACACGCCCGTATTTATCATGCCTGACCGTCAAAAGCACATCGCGTTCGCACGCGAAAGAATAGTATGTATAATATGTCGGTTTGCGGTAAAAGACCTCACCGTCAAAAAAAGCGCACCTCTCGTCATACTTTGTCAGACGGCGCTCAAATTCGGCGGCATTTATGCGTTCCTCCCGCGTGCATCCGACAAGACCCGACAGCGAAAACAGCAAAACAAAAAATAGCAGAACCGATTTATAGCTTTTTTTCATATATTTTCCTTCCCACGAAACGGTTTTTTTTAAAAATGTTATTCCTATTTTCATATTTATGTATTATAATAAGAAACAGAACAACGAGACGGAATGCGGTGAGAGCAATGGATGAAAAAAAAAGCGGCTCCGGACTTCCCGACATATCGGGAGTATTCAATGTAAACGACAGTGACATACCGGACAGACTTCTTGACAAACCGGAGGCAAGAAAAACCGATCGTCCTCAGGACAGACGCGGTATTATTTTTACGGAACAGACAACAAAGGAGGAGCTGCTCAAAAAGCAGCGCACGGTAAGGCGCCGCGGCAATGCCGCTAAAAAGCGCCGGCTTCGCAGGCGCAGGATGATAACGGCGGCGGCTGTTATCGCGGCGGCGGTAATTGCGGTGTTTGCGGTCAAAACGGCGGTCGAAAATTCCAAGCGTCCAACGGTAGAGCTGTACACCGTTACGGTAGGCGCGGTACGCAGTACATACGAATCACAGGCGGCGGTAGTTACTGCGGCGACAGGCAAAAACCCGATAGCGACTTATGCGGTTATTCCCGAAAACTCATATGATCTCAACGGAATCAAAACAGGGCAAACCGCAATGATAACAAACAGCGACGGCAAAGTGTATGAAGCGCACGTCACGGACATAGCGGAGGAGAGTGCCGATACGGCTTTGACAGACTCGGTCGGATCGGCGCTCACGGACAAAACACTTTCTGCGGCGTCAAACATTTTTATATATGTAAAGCCGGACGCGCCTATGAACGAAGCGGACGGAACGGTGCTGTCGGTATGCATCATAACGGCGGAAGTCAACGACGTCACCTTTGTTCCGAACGAGTGCATTTACCGCGACAGCAACGGAGCTTTTGTCTGGACGGTAAGCAGTTTCGGAAAAACACTTGCTAAAAAATATGTAACCGTGTCGCTTTCGGCAAACGGCTGCACCGCGGTAATAGGCGGATTGAAGAAAAACGAAAAAACGGTATACAAAACGGTGACGGACACTGCGGAGCGTCCTCTCACGGAAGGTCAAAAGGTTAAAGTCATCTCGCCGGATGGCAGAGAGGAGACGACAACATCATGAAAAAAATCATAGCGGCAGGAGCAGGCCACGGAGCATTGAGCGCTGCAATAAATCTCGCAAGAAACGGCTGTGACGTAACCGTATATGAAAAGAAAACGGAAGAAGAAGCGGGACACGACTGGGTGGATTCCGTCGACCTCACGGCTTTTGATTTTGCCGGAATCCCCCATCCTCCGAAATACATATGCGAGCCGTCGCTTCAAATGAGCTTCACGAACCCCGCAAAAACCGTAACGCTTATAGGACCCGAAAAGGATCCGGAAGGCACCGCTGTCTATGTTGACAGAAAAGGGCTGCTGCGTCATCTTATCGCCGAGGCAAAAAAGGTCGGTGTTAAATTTGTTTTCGGAGCTGCGGTGTGCGGCGCGGTGACTGCGGACAATGATGTTATCGGCATACGCATCGCCGACGGTGAAAAGGAAAAAGTCGTTTTTGCCGACCTAATCATAGACGGCGCGGGCGTCAACTCTCCCGTCCGCCGTTCTCTGCCCGAAAGACTCGGAATCATAAACGAGATATCGGAGGACGACATGATAAGCATACACCGCGCGTTTTTTGACAAAACGGATAATACAATGCTTGACCCTCCGTATGCCGTGCATTTTTATCACATGGGGCGCCCCGGAATGGACTGGGTTATAACAAAAGACAAATGCGTCGATATTCTGATCGGTAAATTTTCGCCGTTTGACGAGGGAGAGATCGAAAGCGCACTCAAGGATTTCCGCGAAGAATATCCGTTCATCGGAAACGAGCTTTTGAGAGGCGGCACGACGGAAGTTATTCCGATTCGCTCCACGCTTCCGAAAATAGTCTGCAACGGCTATGCGGCGGTCGGCGACAGTGCCGGCATGACAGTTCCGCTCAAGGGCAGCGGAATAGAGCTGTCGCTGAAGGCGGGCAAGCTACTTGCAAACACGGTGCTGTCGATAAAGGACGGAGTTTTTACAACGGAGAACCTGTGGAGCTACCAGTACCGTTATTTTACGATGCTCGGAAATAAATTTGTAATTATAGACGCTGCGCGTAGCTTTTTAACACATTTTTCGCCCGAAACCGTCGACTATTTTCTCGAAAGCAAGCTGATAACGGAAAAGGAGATCGCAATGGCGGACGGCGATGTAAGCGTTACGGTGCGCTATGTTCTCTCAAAGCTCAAAACCGCGCTGCCGAAAGCGCATGAGCTGCTGCCGTCGCTTTTGTCAGCGATAAAAACAGGCGCACGGCGCATCCGTGCCGCGGAAGCGATTCCGCCTGCGTACAATGAAAAGGATTTTGCCGAGTGGGCACAAAAATACGAAAGCTGAAAAAACGGGAGGAAACCATGAAAAAAATCATTACAATCGCACTTCTGTCATTTCTTCTCACCGTTTCGGCGGTCATTTCCGCCGCGGCGGCTCAAACGGAGCATAAATATGAAGAAGCGGAGAGCAGCAGCTATTGCAGCGTCTGTGCCGATACCGACGGCGACGGAGCCGTTACGGTCGGTGACGCAAGAAAGATTCTTCGTGCCGCTGTCGGTATTGACGAAATTGAAGACGACGATATCGGAGCATACGACGTCAATGCCGACGGAAAAATAGGTGTTGACGACGCGCGCGACGCACTTCGCATCGCAGTGGGACTTGAATCCCGTGCGACGCACTCAAAAGGAGAAGTGCTGACGCTCACCGAAGCGACCTGCGCCCGGAACGGCAAAGGCGCGTTCCTTTGCGCACACTGCGGAAAGATCTATGAATACACGGTGCTGCCGAACCCCGGACACGTTGCGGGGGCGCGTAAAACCGTCAGAAAAGCCACGTGTACACAGACGGGAGAATATGACTACCGCTGCAAATTCTGCGATAAGCTTATGGATACCGTCACAGTACCCACCGTACCCCACGAATGGGAGGGCGTGACGGAATCGTGCCTGAAAAAGATCAATTCAACCCTCACGTGCAAAAACTGCGGCGCGACAAAAGAGATTGTTATCGAACCTGTCGGACATCACAATTTCAGATCCGTGACCGTTAAGAAAGCCACCTGCACCGAAGACGGTGAAAGAATCAAAGTTTGCACCGTGTGCGGCGTTGAATCGGACGAAGAACCCGAAAAAATTCCGAACCTCGGAGGTCATCGCAAATCCGGTTGGCGTATTATGAGCACGGTATCATGCAAAACGGAAGGCAGGCAAATAAAAGTGTGCACCCGCTGCGGCGAGCTTCTTGATGAAGAAATCACACCGAAGAAGAAACATGTCCGCACGGAGGGCACATATGTGCTCGACGAGCCGGCGACGTGCGAGCATGAGGGAAAAGCCCATTATACATGCAGCACCTGCCGCGACCTTGTTTGGGTAACGATTCCCAAGCTTGACCACACCCCGATCGGCTCCGAAGAAATTATGGCTGCGACCTGCTCTAAAGAGGGCTACAGAAAAGGTACATGCGCCGAATGCGGGCACGTCTACACTACGGTCATTCCGAAAACTCCGCACACAAAGGCAACGGACTGGACGGTAACAGAGCACGCGACATGCGTTTCGGCAGGCAAGAAAGTTCTGTACTGCGTTTTGTGCAGCGCAATTCTTGAGGAAAAAGAAATACCCGTCGACAAACAGGGGCATATGTATCACCTTGCGGCAACGGTCGAACCGACCTGCACGTCCGCCGGCAAATACATTTATGTATGCGATTACTGCGATAAAGAGAACACCGTTCCGTTCGGTGAAGCAAAGGGACACACCCCGGGAGAAGAAGTGCTGATCGAGGAAGTACCGGACAAAGGCTTCAATGTATGCCGCAGGAGATGCGCGGAGTGCGGCGAATTGTACGGAGCGGAATACCTGAGTCCGCGCGAAAACTGAAGAAAAAATAAATCGACAAAAAAACCAATATCCTAAGGGAAAGGAATATACACAAATGGATTTCAGAAACGTTTTGGCAAATGCCAAAGAACAGCTCGGTTCTTATGCGGAATACTCCGTAAAGAACATAACACACATATGCAGCGAATACGGTCCGCGCGAATGCGGAAGCGAAAGCGAGAAAAAAGCGCAGGAATACATGGGCGAACAGCTTAAGAACTACGCCGATTCCGTAACGCGCGAAACTTTTGACGCACACCCGAAGGCATTTATGTCGTTCGTGCCCATTGCCGGCGGAATGCTGCTTGCATCCACCGCCGCAAACCTCGCGGGAGCTTTCAAAAAGAACAAAGCGGCAGCCGCTTCGGTACCGCTGCTCGGCGCTGCGCTTGCAAGCGTAGTCGGCGAATTCGGGCTTTACAAGCAGCCTCTCGACCCTCTTTTCGAAAAGAAGCAGTCGGGCAACGTTATAGCCGTAAGAAAAGCATCGGGCGAAACAAAGCGCCGCATAATCATTTCGGGACACACCGATTCGGCGCCCGAATGGACGTATACATATAAGCTCGGATCAAAGGGCGTTGTAACCGTGGCGGGCTATGCCGTGGCGGGACTGCTCTATGACATTGCCGCAACCGCCGTTTCGCTCACGTCGAAAAACAGCAAACTCAAAAAAGGTCTTGCTCTCGGTCAGCTTGCGTTTGTTCCCGCTTTTGCCGGACTTTTCAAATTCACCGATCAAAACCGCCATGTCGACGGCGCAAGCGACGATCTTTCGGGCTGCTATATTGCTAACTCCGTTCTGAAATTCCTTGCGGACAACGATATCCGATTTGAAAACACCGAAGTCATCGCGATGCTCGCGGGCGGCGAGGAATGCGGTCTGCGCGGCTCAAAGGCATTTTTTGCCGCTCACCCCGAATTGCTCAACGACGGCGTTGAAACCGTATTTGTCGGATTTGACACCATCCGTGACGAAGAATATATGATGATATACACAAAAGACCTAAACGGACTCGTCAAAAACGACATTGACGCATGCAATCTTGTAAAGAATGCGGCGGCAAAATGCGGCAAGGATGTTCCGTTCGGCGCAATTCCGCTCGGCTCCACCGACGCGGCGGCGGCTTCGCAGGCGGGCTGCAAAGCGGCAAGCTTTGTGGCAATGGATCCCGCTCCCGCAAGATATTATCACACCCGTCTCGACACTGCAGACAATCTCGTCCCCTCAACAATAGAAAAAACGGTTGAAATAGCACTTCAGACAGTTTTTGATTTTGACGAAAAAGGACTTGAGTAATTATGAACGCTCTCGAAAGATTTTTAAAGTACGTCGGTTTTTACACGACGTCGGACGAAGAATCCGAGACATCTCCGTCTACGGAGCGTCAGAATGCACTCGGCAGATATCTGTCGGACGAGCTGATTTCACTCGGACTTACGGACGTTCACTCGGACTGCTGCGGCAACGTTATAGCCACACTTCCCGCAAAAGGACTTAAAAATGCGCCCGTGCTCGGACTTATCGCCCATATGGATACCGCACCCGACGCTCCCGGCGAAAATGTCCGTCCGCGCATCGCGGTGTATAACGGCGGCGAAATGAAGCTGAACGACAGTGTGTCGCTGACACCGGAGCTGTGCCCCGGAATCGTGGAATATATCGGCGAGGAGCTTGTGGTGACCGACGGAACAACGCTTCTCGGTGCAGACGACAAGGCGGGTATTGCCGAAATTATGACAGCAGTCGACAAACTCATAAAGTCCGGCAGTGACCACACCGAGATAAGGGTTGTTTTTACGACAGACGAGGAGGTAGGACGCGGCGCCGAGGGACTTGACGTCAACTCACTCGGCTGCGACTTCGCCTACACCGTTGACGGCGGACGCGTAAACGAAATAGAATATGAGAATTTCAATGCAGCCGATGCAGTTATCAACATCAAAGGCGTGGGGGTTCATCCCGGTTCCGCAAAGGGCGTAATGAAAAACGCCGCGCTTATTGCAAGTGAGTTTGTTATGAGTCTTCCCGAAAATGAGCGCCCCGAAAACACAGATGGCTATGAGGGCTTTTATCACGTGTGCGACATTTCGGCTTCAATGACCGAAGCCCGTCTGCACATTATAATCCGCGACCACGACATGACAAAGTTTTCCGCAAAAAAGACTTTTATAACCGAACTCACCGATAAGCTCAACTGCAAATACGGCAGCGGTACCGCAGTCCTGTCACTGAAAGACAGCTACTATAATATGAAAGAAAAAATACTCCCGCACATGCACCTTATCGAACGCGCCGAAAATGCGCTGCGCGAGTGCGGCATTGAGCCTGTATGCCTGCCGATAAGAGGCGGCACCGACGGAGCACTGCTCTCATGGCAGGGACTCCCCTGTCCGAACCTGCCTACGGGAGGCATGAATTTCCACGGTATACGCGAATATATCCCGGTAAAAGCGCTCGACATAATGTCAAACGCTCTCGTTAAAATAATAAAGAGCTTCTGACAGTATTTTGAACCGATCGGCCGTCTGTTCCAAACGGTAAAAAGACGCTCCCGCATTTAGCGCAAAACAAAATTTACAAAAAGACTATATTTCACATGCTGCATAATAATCGGCAGCTTTGTAAATATAGTCTTTATTTTTTTAACTCGTATCATATGTAAAGCTTCTCAAAGAAACGCTTTCTGCATCTAAACACGACATCCCGGCTTTGAATGCAGGGAAAATGTGAAGAACGGATAAACGGCAAAACAAATTTTCCGTTGCCCCGTAACTGTTTTTTCGCAGAAAAAAGCGCCCGAAAGGAGTTTTCCTCACGGACGCCGATTTTTTTATTCCTCTGTTTTTGAGGGTATGTCTATCCTGCCGTAAAGGCTGCCGGCTGTGTCCTTGCGAGGCTCACGCGTAACGGAGGGCTTATACGGTTCTCTCTTTTGATAACCGCCTCTGCCGTTTCCTCTGCCGCCTTTGCCGTAGCCTCCCTTATTATAGCCGCCTCTGCCGCGGTTGTTGTAGCCGCCGCGTGAGGGATGCGTGGGTTGTACGCCTTCTTCGAGCGAAATAACAACCTTGCGGCTGCCGTCGGAGCCTACCGAGTGAGAGGTTACACCTTCAATACCCTGAATTGCGGTGTGAATAATTCTTCTCTCATAGGGGTTCATTGGTTCAAGAACAGCGTTTCTGCCGTATTTGAGCACCTGACGCGCATTTTTTGCGGCAAGTGCGCGAAGATTATCGTTTCTCTTTTCGCGATAGTTACCGACATTTACGGAAACCTTGCGGTGCTTGTCGTCGTCAAGACCTCTGTTAACGGCAAGACGGAGAATATACTGAATAGAATCGAGCGTTTCACCGCGTCTGCCTATAAGAGCACCGTCGGCGTCACCGCACGATATATTGTAGATAATTTCGCCTGTTTCCTCAACCTTTTCGCCGGAAATCTCACAATTCTCAATGTTCATTCCGGTAATAATAAGTCTGAGAAGCTTTGCGGTGTTATCGTTTTCTCCGATTTCAAACGGGACACGCGTCTCTGTTGCGGGAGCGTCTGTCTCAGCGTCGTCTTTTTCCGCGGGAGCGGATTTTGCGGCGGGAGCGGATTTTGCGGCGGGAGCGGATTTCTCCGCAGCGGGTGCGGCTTTTCGCTCGGGGGCCGCAGGCTTCTTTGCGGCAGGCGCGCTCTTTTTCACAACGGGAGCAGCCTTTTTGACCTCCGCCTTGGGTGCGGAAGCAGACTGAACCTCTTTGGGCGCGGGAGCGTCGGGAATTTCATACCATACTTTTATTTTAGCCGGTACTCTGCTGAAAAGCCTCTTTTTGGGATATTCGAGAATATCCTGATGCAGCTCTGCGTCTTCGGGAGCCGCAAGAAGCGTTTTCGCATCTTCAAATGCTTCTTCGATAGTGGCACCGGTGCCGATTTTTTCGATTATCATTGCGAAAGTCCTTTCTTTTGGTTAACCGTTTCGCTTTTATTCTTTCTTTTCTTTTGAAAAGGCAACTCGTTTTTTAATGCTTGCCTCTCTTGAACGCCGTTCAACGGTTTCATCTATCATCTGCCCTGCGATCACCTTTTCGGGTTTTATCGCAACTGCAAGAGCTATAGTCTGAATAAACGCGAGAATATTGGAGATGATCCAGTAAAATCCTACGCCTGCGGGAAGCGAGTATGCAAAATAAACGCTCAATGCGGGGGAAAACAGCATCATGCAGCCCATAGCGGGATTCTTTGCGGTTTCGGGGTTTGTCTTGCGCTGTTTTACATAGCTGTAGACAGCGGTAAGCATAGCCGACACACCCGCCAGAACGGGAATGAGGATGAGAGCTGCGGCATCGTCTCTGCCCTTAAAGTTTTTCGGCAGCTCGGTAAGATTAACGCCGAAAATTGTAAAATGGCTGATAAAACTCTGAATTTTTTCAACTGTCTCCTGTGACACGACAGAAGTGTCGAGATTGGGGATAATGTCGCTGAAACGGTTAAGAATGTTAAGCTCCATTCTGTAGGTGTCCTTGGCGGCGTTTTCGGGAAGACCGGGCAGAGCGAGATACACCCTCGTAAGCTCCTCAATAACCGCGTCCTTAAACATGAGCACCTTTGAAATGGGCGAATAGATGGCGCCGTAAAGCCCCATCATAACAACGAGCTGAAGAATCATGGGGGCACAGCCCGCGCTTGCGGGATTGAAGCCCTCGCGTCTGTAAAGCTCCTGCGTTTCCTCGGAGATCTTCATCTGACCCTCTCTGCCGGCTCCGGCATATTTGGCTCTTATCTTGTTGACCTTTGCCTGAAGCCGCATCTGTTTGGCTGCGCCCTTTTGCTGTTTGATTCCGAGCGGGAGAAGCAAAAGCTTCAACACAAGCGTTATTATGACGAGCGAAAGCAGATAGTTTCCGGTCAAGTTATAAAATACGCCGAGTGCCCACCCGAACGGGACAGCCAAAAAATCTCTCAATATCGTCATTTGGAACCTCCGGGATCTTCGTGGTTTTTTTTCTTTTTCAGGTAATCTATCCGCTTAAAATCGGGGACGGGATCAAGTCCTCCGGGCCAAAGCGGATTGCATCGCAGCAATCTTAAAACGCCGAGCAGAGCTCCGATAATAAAACCGTATCTCTCGACGGCCTCGTGGGTGTATTGCGAGCAGGTCGGATAATATCTGCAGCGCGCGGGAAAAAGAGGGGATATGCGCCGCATATAGAATTCTATCATTTTGAGAGCCGCTTTACGCATCAATAACACCTGCCGAAGCAAGCTGCTTTTTCATCACCGCATAAATGTCGGTGCTTTTTCGGTACACCGTTTTTGTTCGAGCAACAAACACGATGTCATACCCTCCCTTTGTCACGGGCAGCATCTCTGCCGCCGCCCTGATGACTCTGCGGGCTCGGTTGCGCTGAACCGCATTGCCGATCTTTTTGCCTGTGGTGATTCCCATACGACAAATTCCCGCGCGGTTTCTGACTATGTAAGTTACCAGCGCAGGATTTGTGTACACCTTTCCTCTGCCGTAGGCACGGCGGAAATCGCAATTGTTTTTAAGCGTTACGGTATGGGTCAATTTTCACCCTGTCCTTTCGGATCGGTAATCAGTAAGTGAGCATCTTTCTGCCCTTTGCTCTGCGGCGGGCGAGAACCTTGCGTCCGTTACGGTCAGACATTCTCTTACGGAAGCCGTGCTCCATCTTGCGCTGACGCTTTTTGGGCTGGTAAGTTCTTTTCATCGGTTACCCCTCCATTTCATTTTATCTTTGTTGCGGCAAAAGCACAGAGAAAACATGCCGCGTCCCGAAAAAAAGGCGCAATGCCCCTATTTCTACAGTTCCCCATTATATAACAGAGGCACGGTATATGTCAACAGTTTTTTTCCGGCGGCAATGACTTCGGGGAGATCGTTCCCCTTCTTTTTAAACAAAATGCAAAAAAATTTAAGAATTAAAGATATTTTAAGATCTTACGGTATTGTATAATTTATCAAATACGTGTAAAATAGAGATGTAACCACTTCGGAAAAAAGGAGCCTTAAAGCAATGAACGAATTAAGTTCAACAACGCAAAAAAGACTGTCTGCGATAATTAATGTCGTATATGTCATCATGATTATGGCGGCGTTTTATCTCGTATTCAGAACCTTTGCGGGAATACTGATGCCGTTTATTTTCGCATTTATTTTCGCAATGCTGCTTCACCGTCCGATAACGTTTGTCAACAAAAAGCTGAAAATACCGCGTTCGCCGGTAAGCGCACTGTTCGTGATACTTATTCTCGGCGTTATCGTAACGCTTATAATGCTGCTCGGCATGGAAATTGCGGAGCAGGTAAAAGGCTTTATCGAATTTATAAAGCTGAAATTCCACAATATATCGGGGATATGCGAAACGCTGAAAACCTATGCCGTGAACGCTGTCGGATTTCTTCCGGATTCGCTTCGCACGGCTGCGACGCAGAGCATCACCGCATTCTTTGACAATCTCACGGAAAACGGCTTTTCGGATTTTTCGCTCGATTCCATCGGCATTAACTGGTCAAGCCTCCTCTCAAAGGGCGGCGGAGTTATCAAAAAGACGGTCGGTCAGCTTCCGTCGGTACTCATAAGCATACTCATCACGATAATTGCAACCGTGTTTATCTGTGCGGACTACGAAAAAATACGCGATTTTATTCTGCGTCAGGTATCCCCCGACGTCCGCCGCAAAATATTCAACACAAAATCGGTCGTCTTCGGCTCACTGCGCAAAATGCTGAAAGCTTATTCGCTCATCGTGCTTATAACCACAACGGAGCTTTGTATAGGACTCTACACGCTGAAATTCATGAAAATCTACGATTCGTCGTACATTTTCATGATTGCTCTCGTGATAGCAATTATAGACATCGTGCCCGTCCTCGGCACAGGCACGGTGCTGATTCCGTGGGCAATCTACAGCTTTATAAACGGCTCCGTGTCAATGGGTATCGGACTGCTCGTAATTTACGCGATAATTCTTGTTGTCCGTCAGATCATCGAACCGAAGCTTGTCGCGGGACAGGCGGGGCTTTCTCCGATAGTGACGATAACCGCTATGTATATCGGCACAAAAACGCTCGGAATTCTCGGATTTTTTATTCTCCCGTTTTCCGTCATCGTAATAAAACAGCTTAACGATGAGGGAATAATTCATATTTTTAAGACAAAGAAAGATATTTCGGCGGCATCATCTGACGGGCAGAGCGGTTCCGCTCCCCGCGACGGCGGCGAAAACGAATCGGAAAAACCGGATGAGATAACAGCTCTGAATGTATCTGAGGCAGAAGAAACCGACAACAACGGGTGATTTTATATGAATTTTTACGGTTTGTCAATATTTTCGTAATATTTTTATTGATATTTTTCACAGCGGAACAATAAGCCGAAAAAACAATGATATAATTCACGTGTAAATAAGGAGTGGTGAAAATGCTTCAGGCTTTAATTCAGACTTTGGCTAATCTCGGCTTTGACTCGGAAGCCATTAACAACGCTTTTAACGCGGTAATCGCCACTGTTCGCTCCGGCGACACAAAGTCGCTTGAGGGACTCGGCAACATCGCAACGGGTATTCTCTCGATATTTACCGGTGTCAGCGCTACAGACATCAGCAGCGTCATTGCTTCGCTCGTCACGGGTGTTATTGATGTTCTGTCTTCCTCCGGCACTTCCACAGTGCTCTCCACCATCACGGGCGCATAAATTATACTTTCGAAAACAGCAAAAAATCGAATCGCAAAAAAACGAAAAAATATACTCCGTAATCAGTCAAAATAAACTTGTGAACAAGCAGGTGTTTTCTGTTTAACATAGCTGCTTTTCCGTTCTGAATCAAGCTTACCTCGGAGCATATTCAAGCGCATAACAAAATCACACTTTCGGCGGGTACGCTTCGGGCGTTCCCGCTTTTGTTTTTTAGCGCCGTAAAAAAAGCGACAAACATTGTTAATAATAAAACGCTTGAATAAACGGAATGTTTGTTGTATAATTTATTCCATAACTAAAAAAAACCGTTCGGAGTAATCGGAGTAAAATGAAAAAGCTTTCTTTGATTTTGGCTGTGACAATTTTGATGTCCGCAACAATAACCGCTTTCACGTCATGCCGACAGCATGTCGAACCGGTCTTTACCTCCGCGTCCGAAATCTCGGGGTACACATATTTTCCGTCCGAACCGGTGACGGCATATGCATCCCGGGAAAACACACAGACGGAAACAAATACGACGGACGGCGCACAGTATGCCGACACAACGGCTTCGCCCATGCCGCACACCCCCTCCGAACCGGCGACAGAAGCTGCGACAAAAGCACCCGTTCACGAACCTGAGACAAAAAAAACCGAGCAGACACCGCAAACTACCGTCCGAAACAGCGAAACGACCTCCGCAAAGCAATCGACGGGCGCATCAAACGTGGACTTGAGCATTGAGCTGCCGAGCGCAAACGGCAAAATGGAGGTCGACTCCTCCCGGGGAAACAAGTTCACCGTAATAGTAAGCGATGAGAGAAAGATAGATGCAGCGTATCTCGTTGCCGTGTACAGCATACCGGACAGCGGTCAGAATTACGTCTTTGAGTTCTCATCAAAGACGGGTCGTACGGCAGACGATCTGCGGCGTGTTTATTTGATCGACGCAAACGGAAAGATAACCGGTGTGGCGGCAAAAAACGCAAGCGAAAAAGAGAATGTTTCATCGGTTGAAAACTGGTTCTGCATGAATGTACTCATAAAAAAACTCATCTTCCCCGCAGTGGAAAATGAGTTCAACTGAAATTATATCCCGTCCTGCGGTATCCGCCCCGCAAGGATGGGTTTTTTTTATATCTCGGGAACTACTCCCGAGCGGTCTTTTTATGTAAAAACACTGTTTTAAAATTGATCTGTGAGACGATAATTGCAATAAACATGATAACGCAGCCGACCGTTTCCCAAACGGTCATTTTTTCTTTAAGGATTATTGCGGAGCACACAACGCCGAACACGGATTCCGTGCACATCAGGAGAGACGCGACAGTGCTCTCGGTGTATTTCTGACCGATAATCTGCAAGGTGTACGCCACGCCGCAGCTCAAAAAGCCCGAATACATCAGTGGGACAGCGGCAGTTTTAAGTATTGCGATCGACGGATTATCAAATATAAGCATAAGGATACAGGTGATCGTACCCGAAACGAAAAACTGAACGCATGAAACCTTTACGGAATCGACATCGCCCGCGAGACGCTCCACGGCAAGAATATGCACGGCGAAAGCAATGCTGCACAGGAAGGCGAGAAAATCTCCGAAATTGATGCCCGACAGACCTTTGCCGCAAATGCACAAAAAATAAAGTCCCACACAGCCTGCCGCGATGCACAGCCATGTCGACAGCGCGACCTTCTTCTTAAGAAACAGCCCGAGTACGGGAACAAACAGCATATAAAAAGCGGTGATAAACGCTATTTTTCCGGGGGATGTCCAGTTAAAAGCGAACTGTTGGAGATTACCGGCAACACAGAGAGCAACGCCGAGGATAGCTCCCCTCTTGAGGATTTTTTTATTTTCGGCTTTTTTTTCTTCTTTCGGCACGGGTGCTTTTTTATTTCGCTTTATTTCCGAGAATGCGATGACGGGCAGAAGAATAACCGCGCCGAGCAGCGTGCGTATTCCGTTAAAAGTGAACGCTTCCGCTTCCTCCATTCCGATACCCTGCGCAACAAACGACGAGCCCCAGATAAATGCGGTGAGCAAGAGCATAAACACGCCCTTGAATTGTGTTTTTTGCATAAAAATGCACCCTTTTCTCTGTACAAATAATACAAAGAAAAGGGTATCACATACCGACACGGATGTCAAAGGTTTTTTATTTGTTTTACTGTTAATTTTGCTATTCGTCTGTATTTTCGGCAAAACCCATAACTTCAAGCGGATCGGTCAGCGCACCGTTCACCCTCACCTCAAGATGGATGTGGTCGCCTTCTTTAAGCTCGCACGGCACAGTGCCGAGCGTGCCTATCACGGATTCCTCGACGACCTCAACTCCCTCCGCGACAAGTCCCTCGTCCGCAAGTCCCCACACGGCGGAAACAACGCCGCCGCCGTGGTCAACGGTAACGACATTGCCGCGCACCGTATCATTTTCGACAGACAAGACGCGTCCTGCGGCTATCGGCTTCACGGCGTCGCCGGGTTTGCCTACGAAATCAACACCGTTGTGGGTTCTGTAATCACCCATTGTCGAATTATAAACGGGCACGCCCATTGAAAAATCCTTGCCCATATCGGCAGAAATCGGCAGCTGATATTTCACCGGCGGCGTGTCGGCTTCTTCAGTGAGGCTCTCGTTTTCGTTGCCGAACACCGCGCGGACATCCGGTTCCGTTTCCGACGGTACAGTTTCTTTTACAGGCTCCGCGCGGATCTCCGTGAGCGGTGTGTTCATATCGATCGTAACCTTATCACTGCGGTATGTCGGCTCGGTGCGCTGCTCATAAGTCGCTCTCGGCTGCGTATTGTCGGTGTCAACATCGGGCAGCTTCAACGAGGACATGTAACCGATAATTCCGGCAGCAAAAACACAGACGCCGAGCGCAATATACACCGTGCGTCCGGTTTTAAGCTTTTTTCCGCTTTTTTTATTTTCATCATTTATCATCATTGAATGATACCTCCCGATAAAAATTTTGCCCGACAAACAAACTTTTATGCGGAATAACCGGAAAAAGCCGCACACTTTTCTCCGTGCGGAAAATTGTGTGCGGCATTTGCTTTCTCAAACTGACGAAATGACGGAATCAGCCCTTGGCGGCTCCGATAATCGTCTTTATGAAATTTTTTATAATGTCAACGATATTTCGAATGGCTGCGATAAGCTTATCGAGCAGCAGCTCGGTGCTTCCCGTATAATCGCTCTGCATTTTCTTTTCCTCGTCTGTAATACAGTTTTCCGCAGTGAGCGGAGAGAGTGTCTTTGAGTCACGGTTGAAGAGCATATACTGCGGATGCGCGGGATCGTCGAAAACGGTCATATAATCGGAGGAGTTGAAAATAGTCGTAAACAGATCATATTCCATGCACCTCGGCATATTGTCGTGTTCGAGATTTTTGACAAACCATGTGTGATCGGGCAGCAGACATGTCGATGCATCCACACAGCGATCGACCGAAATATACTTTGAAGTGCCCTTTTCCTCGGCTGCATTGATATAAGAATCGGAGAGCCTTTTGGTTGTTTTCGAAACTGTGGCACCGTCCGACGACGAGATAAGACCGACCGTGTTGTCACTCTGATATTCGGAGCCTCTGTTTATGGGAATATGCTGAAAACCGTATTTTGCAACATTGTATACCTCAACGCCGTTTTCAATCATTCCGTTTATAAGATCGTCGACATGCATTGCGACTTCATTGTGATAACGGTCGCATTTTTCGATCATACCCGCATATTTTTCGGGTTCCTTGCCGAAGTTAAGCTCCTTTGCAGCGTCGTAATATTCGACGGGCACCATGCTCCAGTATGAGGGGAACGATCCGTGGCTCTCGCGCAGGAGACGCGGTGTCACGTTTTCGTATATCTTCTCATAGAAATCCATGACTTCCTTTACACCCCACTTGAGCATAAAGGATGTGTTGGCAACCTGAACAATAGCCTTTAGTATACGCTGTGTATCGTCATCGCCGCTCATAGACGAATTGACATATCTTTCAAGGCTGTCGCTGTCCACTTCCACCTGACCGGAAAAAAGTGCTCCGCAGTATTCGAAGCCGCGCAGACCGCCCGCATACATTATGCACTTGTTGATGCTGCCGGAACCGTACTGAACAACATATGCCAGAAAAATATTTACTCCCAAGCAGCGACACACAATGTCAACCTTGCCGCTTCCGGTAATTTCTTTAACGCGGTTGATATAATCATTTAAGTACCGGGCAGTTTCAAACGGATCCAAACGCCAATCATAAGTAACGGTATAGTCAAAAACACCGTATCCGTTTTTGTATGTATTCCGTGTCGGAAGTGTTTGCCGGCACTTGTTCCCGGCGCCGTTTGAAGGCTCTCCGTTTTCATCGAGCGCCATGCGGGAATAATACGGTTTAAAAAGCTCAACGAGTTTGTCACAGTAATCCGTAAAGTCATTTTTGAGATATGCGTCCAAAAGCGGCTTTGCAAGCTGCGAAATAATACTGTTAACCATACCCTCCGGAATAGGACCGTCGCTGTTAAGCTGCTCCGAATTTCTGTCGTAGGTGTCCGCATAAATTGTAGCGCCCGCCCCCTCGATATACACAACGGGAATCGGTGAACCTGCGGCTGATGCGCCTGTGATGCCCGACGAAATTGCCGTCAGTACCGTACAGAGCACAAGAAACACGGACATCAACTTTGCCAATTTTCTTTTCACTTTTTTACCCTCCGTAGTTTTGTGTTTTTAATGCGGACGGCACTTGTCGTTACAGTCCGCGCCCTTTTTAAAGTACCACATCTGCGTCAGAAAATCAACAATATATGAACAATAATCGAATAAACATCATTTTTTCGGTAAGACCGCACAAAACAGATGTGTATGTTTTATGTAAAATGCGCAATTGTTTTTTTAAGAAAAAAGGTATATTCTAATAATAAACGCAACACACGGAGGCTTTCATATGAGCGGAGCAAAAACATACGGAATCACACTGAAGGATAAAATAGGCTATGCGCTCGGCGACACAGGCGGATGTCTGACTTTCGGCATCATCGGCTCGTTTCTTCAGATGTTCTACACAAATGTGCTTTGTCTTCCCTAGGCTGACGGGACTTGAACCCGTGTCGGTTTTGACCGGCTGATTTTCGCTCATG
>OLHA01000361.1_pt1 | contig 26836 bp, 24 predicted proteins | sample 1605961 | NCBI WGS metagenome assembly OLHA01 (sample SAMN03283288) | human gut metagenome | biome: human-associated habitat; material: feces | host: Homo sapiens | place: Peru | collected 2012
AATGCTCAGGGTGAAGCAATAGGGCTGCTGCAAAAAAGAATTTTGCAACAGGCCCTTTCATAATATTTTCTTAAAGAAGCCGCCACTTGTTTCTTAAAGGTTTTCTCAATAAAATAAAACCAAACAGAAAGAGAGGAAACAAGAGGATGTATCGATTTTATATGGCTCTGATTGAAATGCTTGCGGCGGCGGTTTTTATTGTGCCCGCTCTGGTCATTGAGAACAGGCTTTGCTTCCACAGCTGGAAGCGCACCGCCTTTTATATTTTGTTTGGACTGTATCTTGCCGCCGTCCTGGCCCTGGTGGGCTTTCCGAACCTGACGACGCTGAGGGTGGATCTCACGGTGAATCTGATCCCGTTTCTTGACCTGGCAGCTGATTTTAAGAACGCCTGTCTGAACGTGCTTCTGTTCGTGCCGCTGGGCGTTCTTCTGCCGGTGCTGTGGGGGAGGTTTCGCAGTGCGAAGCGAACCGTCCTGGCAGGGCTGGCCGTGAGCTTCGCCATTGAGTTTTCTCAGATCTTCACCTTCCGAACCACCGATGTGAACGACCTGATCACCAACACCGCCGGAGCGGCGCTGGGCTTTCTCCTTGCGCGGCGGCTCACCTGCCGCTTTTCCAGGCATGTGGTGACCGGCTCTAGCGCGCGGGACTTTTACATCGTTACCGCTTCCGTCGTTCTTATCATGTTTTTCCTCCAGCCCTACATATCCAATGCACTATGGGCGAGGCTGCTATAAAACAGGCGCAAAAATCCCCTCTGGAAATCCAGAGGGGATTTTGAGCACCAATCAAGAGGGATTAATAGAACTTTCTCTTGTTCTTGCGGGCAGCTTCAGACTTCTGCTTGCGCTTCAGGCTGGGGCTGACATAATGCTCGCGCTTCTTGACCTCGGCGATGACGCCCTCCTTGGCACAGCTGCGCTTGAAGCGACGCAGAGCGCTCTCCAGAGACTCGTTCTCCTTGACGCGAATTTCAGACATTGTTTTCCCTCCCTCCGACGCATCCGGCTATGTCCAGGATGCTTTCAGGGCCTTATCGGCTTCTGACATTATAATGGTTTTATGGCCAAATGTCAAGAAAAATCCTCATGTTTTACAAATTATTTATGACCGGGGCCTTACTTGACGATCAGGTTGACCAATTTATTCCTGACAACGATGGTTTTAACCACGCTGCCGCCCTGCTTTTCCAGGAAACGGGCGATCTTTTCGTCGGCCAGGACGTTGGCGATCACCTGATTGTTTTCCAGATCGGCATCCATAACGACGGTGCCGCGCATCTTGCCGTTGACCTGGACGGCCATGGTGATCTCGCTGTCGCGGCACTTTTCCTCGTCGTAGCTGGGCCAGGCTTCGTAGGCAATGGTATCGCTGTGGCCCAGGAGCTGCCAGATCTCCTCACCCACATGGGGAGTGATGCAGGAAAGCATCTTGATAAAGCCCTCGGCATACGCTCTGGGGCAGGTGCCGTTCTTATAGACCTCGTTGACGAATACCATCATCTGGGCGATGGCAGTGTTGAAGCCCAGGGCCTCAAAGTCATTCGTCACCTTTTTCACGGTCTGGTGGTAGATCTTGGTGAGCTTGCCGTCATCGGCATCGGTGATGTTCTTCGACTCGGTGAAGAAATTCCACACGCGGTTGATGAATTTCTTCGCGCCCACCACGGCGGTGGTGCTCCAGGGCTTGGAGACCTCCAGCGGGCCCATGAACATCTCATACAGCCGCAGGGTGTCCGCGCCGTAATCGCGCACCACATCGCTGGGGTTGACCACGAACTCCGGGTAGCGCTTGCCCATCTTGATGCCGTTCTCGCCCAGGATCATGCCCTGGTGCACCAGCTTCTGGAACGGCTCCTTCACCGGGGACAGGCCCTCGTCATACAGGAAGCGGTTCCAGATGCGCGAATACATCAGGTGACCCACCGCATGCTCCGGGCCGCCCACGTACAGGTCGACAGGCATCCAGTGCTTCAGCAGCTCCTGGTTGCAGAACTCCTTGTCGTTCTTTGGGTCGATATAGCGCATGTAATACCAGGAGGAACCGGCGCTGCCGGGCATGGTAGAGGTCTCGCGGGTGCCCTGGATGCCGTTATGGTCATACTTCTTCCATTCGGTAGCATTCTCCAGGGGGGCCTGGCCGTTCTTGCCCTTGTAGTCCTCCAGCTCGGGAAGGATCACGGGCAGCTCCTCGTCGGGGACAAAGTAGATCTTGCCATCCTGGGTGTATACGCAGGGCACCGGCTCACCCCAATAGCGCTGGCGGGCAAAGATCCACTCACGGAAATGATAGTTCACCTTGCGGCGGGCGACGCCCAGCTTTTCCAGCTTGGCGGTGATGGCCTCCTTGGCCTCCTCCACCGTCAGGCCGGTGAACTCCTCAGAGTTGCACAGGCGGCAGCCCTTGCCCAGGTAATCTTGCTTTTCAAAGGCGCACTGGGAAACATCCCGTCCCTCGATGACCTGGATCATGGGGATGTTATGGGCCACGGCATACTCAAAGTCGCGCTGGTCGTGGCTGGGCACGGCCATCACCGCGCCGGTGCCGTAGCTGGCCAGCACGAAGTCGCCGATGAACACCGGCACCTGCTTGCCGTTGACCGGGTTGATGGCGTACACACCCTTCAGGGGGCAGCCGGTCTTTCCCTTGTTCAGCTCGGTGCGGTCCATGTCGCTCTTCTTTACCGTCTCGTCGATGTAGGCCTGGACCTCTTCCCGGTTCTCCACCCGGTCCATCAGCTCCTTGACGATCTTGCCGTCGGGGGCCAGGACCATAAAGGTGATGCCATAGATGGTTTCAATGCAGGTGGTGTAGATGGAGAACGCGCCGCCGCCCACCAGCTGGAAATCCACCTCCACGCCGGTGGACTTGCCGATCCAGTTGCGCTGAATCTCCTTGGTGGATTCCGGCCAGTCGATCTCGTTCAGGCCCTCCAGCAGCTTTTCGGCGAAGGCGGGCTGGTCAATGACCCACTGCATCATGTTTTTCTTCACCACGGGGTAGCCGCCGCGCTCGGACTTGCCGTCGATTACCTCGTCGTTGGACAGCACGGTGCCCAGCGCCTCGCACCAGTTTACGGGCATCTCAATGCGCTTGGCGTAGCCCGCCTCGTACAGCTTCTTGAAAATCCACTGCGTCCACTTGTAGAAGCTGGGATCGGAGGTGGCGATCATCTTCGACCAGTCGTAGTCGAAGCCCAGCTCCTTGAGCTGCTTGGAAAAGGTTTTGATATTCTCCTGGGTGAAGCCGTCGGGATGGTGGCCGGTGTTGACGGCGTACTGCTCCGCCGGCAGGCCGAAGGAATCATAGCCCATGGGATGCAGCACATTGTAGCCCTGCATCCGCTTCATGCGGGACATAATGTCCGTGGCGGTGTAGCCCTCGGGGTGCCCCGCATGCAGGCCAACGCCGGAGGGGTACGGGAACATATCCAGAACATAATACTTGGGCTTGGAGAAGTCCCACACGTCGGTGTGGAATGTATCGTGTTCCTCCCAGTATTTGTGCCATTTGGCTTCTATTTCTGCGTGATCGTAGTTCATGGCAAGCATCCTTCCTCAAGCCGCCTTACGGAGCGGCAATAATTTCATTCAGATCGATCTCCTCCGCGTCCGCCCACAGGCGCTCCAGGTCGTAGAACTTCCGGGCCTCCTCGGTGAACACGTGGACAACGATGGTGCCGAAGTCCAGCAGCTCCCAGCTGTTGCCCCGGTGGCCCTCCCGGCCCAGCATCGGCTCGCCCAGCTGCTCCATGGTATACTCGGCGTAGTCGCACAGGGTCTTGACGTGGGTGTTGGAGGTGCCGGTGCAGATCAGAAAATAATCTGCCAGACTGCTGACCTTGCTGATCTTCAGCAGCTTGATATCCATGCCCTTCTTGGAATCCAGGCAGCGGGTGACTTCATAAGCGATTTGCTTGGGTGATAGCATAGGCGTTTCTCTCCTTTGATTAAGCGGGGTTCAAATTTAACCAGGCAAGGGCGGCGGCGGACTCCGGGGAGACCTCGCAGCCCTGATTTTTTAAGTGCTCCAGGGTCATTTCCAGCCCCAGCTTCAGCGCTCCCCGCAGGTCGGACCAGGCCAGGGCGCGCAGGCGGTCCACACCGGGAAAATCCCGGTTCGGTTCCATATAATCCGCCACGTACACAATGGTCTCCAGCAGATTCATATTGGGCTTGCCGGTGGTGTGGCTGCAAATGGCGGACACCACCTGTTCATTCTCTCCAAAAATACGCCGGGCAACCAGGCTGCCGGTGAGCGCATGGAGGGTTTTGGGGTATTTCATGGAAAAATCGTCTAAAATTTTACCATAAGCCCTGCACAATGTCAACTGGAGGGGGCCGTCCAGCGCCTTCGTAATGTCATGCAGCAGCCCGGCCCGGGCAGCGTCCGTCACGTCCGCGCCCCACGTTTCCGCCAGGGCCACGCAGGTATCCCGGCAGCCCAGCACGTGCCGCACCCGGTTGGGATTCAGCAGCCGGACGACCACCGGCTCCAGCTGCTCCATGGGCAGCTGCTTCCAATTTGCCGCCGTGTCATAGAGCTGATTCTGCCGAATATAGGCAGCCAGCGCACCGGGGAGGAATTCATCCCCGCAGCCGAAGGCCAGAAGGCGCCGGACTTGGGTGGAGGAAACCTCCGTCACCGGGTTCGGCACCACCGTCACCTCCGCGCCTGCGGCGCGCAGGGGTACCGCGGCCTGGGCAATGGCCTGCTCCTCCCGTTTTTCTCCCCGGGAGACCACGGCAAGGCTCGCCTCGCCCATGATCTTATCCGCGTTGATCCATTGACCAAAGCCCCGGAACATATCGGAGCCAAGCAGCACCGTGAGCTTCGCGCCGGGGTATTGCTCCCGCAGGGCGCGGACGGTATCCCAGGTGTAGCTTCTGCCGGAGCGGCGGATCTCTACATCAGAAACCTCCAGCAGCGGGTGATTTTCCGCCGCCAGGCGAGTCATTTCCAACCGCTGCGCAGGTGTGGGGTCGCCGGCGGCAGGCTCCTTGTGGGGGACCTGGTACGCCGGGACCAGCAGGACCTTGGTCAATCCCAGCTGCCGCGCGGCGCACTCCGCCGCCCGGATATGACCGATGTGCGGCGGATTGAAGCTTCCGCCGAAAATACCGATATGCTCCATGCCTTGCCCTCCCCGTTTGCTCCAGCGGCGAAGCCGTTATCTCTCCTTTTTGCGCAGCTGCTTTTCCCGGTCGCGCTCGATGGCCTTTTCAATGGCCTGCTCCCGGAAATAGGCGTTGCGCTGCTCCTTGACCTTCTTCTCCGCCTGACGGCGGGCATGGATGCCCTTGCGCACCGGGTCGGCCTTGCTCACGGGCGTCGGCTTCCGCTTAGCCCGGCCGGACTGGTTGCGCTCCTGCTGGCACTTTTCGCTGAAGCGGTAGATCACAAATTTGGAGCCGACGCAGGCGATCCCCTCCGCGCCGGTGGCGGCGCAAATGGCGTCGCTGACCTCCCGGGGGGACATGAGCGCTCCCTCCAGCACCTTTCCCTTGACCAGCTCCCGGGCAGTGAGCAGGTTCTCCGCCTCGGCGATCACCGCCTCCGTCACGCCGCTTTTGCCCACCATCAGGGTCGTCTCGATGGGGTTCGACTGGGCACGCAGCTCCGCCCGTTCCTTACTTGTCAGCATAACCTGCCTCCTTGAGCTTTTGATAGAATACCTGCAATGCGTTCGCCCGGTGGGACACCTGATTCTTCTCCTCCGGGGTCAGCTCCGCCAGGGATTTCCCCAGGGGCGGATAATAGAAAATGGGGTCGTAGCCAAAGCCGCCCTGCCCGGCGGGGGTGCGCAGCAGCATGCCGTGCACCTCTCCTCTGGCCTGGATGATCTCCTGCTGGGGGGTGACCAGAGTAATGACGCAGACGAATTTTGCCTGCCGCCGCTCGTCCGGCACCTGCTCCGTATTTTTCAGCAGCAGCTGGAGCCGCCCCCAGTCGTCCAGGCTCTCGTCAAAGCCATAGCGGGCGGAATAGATGCCCGGCTCGCCGTTCAGCGCGTCCACGGCGATGCCGGAGTCGTCGGCCAGGGCCGGAAGCCCAGTGGCCTTCATCACCGCCTCCGCCTTTAAAAAGGAGTTCTCCTCAAAGGTGGAGCCTGTCTCCTCCACGTCGATGTCCACGCCCAGGTCGGATTCCAGCACCAGCTCCATGCCGAATTTCTCGGTGATCTGGCTGATTTCCTCCAGCTTGTGCTTATTTTTGCTTGCTAAAACGACTTTCATGGCTTCTCCTTAAAACAGCGCCTTGACAAAGTCCTCGGCCACGAAGGGCATGAGGTCGTCCTCTTTTTCGCCCACGCCGATGAACTTCACGGGAATTTGCAGCACATCCGCCACGGCAATGACGATGCCGCCCTTGGCGGTGCCGTCCAGCTTGGTCAGGGCGATGGCTGTGACACCGGCGATCTCCTTGAACTGCTTGGCCTGGATCAGGCCGTTCTGGCCGGTGGTGCCGTCCAGCACCAGCAGAACCTCCTTGCTGGCGTCGGGCAGCTCCCGGTCCACGATGCGGCGGATCTTGTTCAGCTCGTTCATCAGATTTACCTTGTTATGCAGCCGCCCGGCGGTATCGATGATGATCACGTCGGAATCCTTTGCCTTGGCGGACTGGATGCCGTCGTACACCACGGAGGCGGGATCCGCCCCCTCGTGCTGGCGGACGATGGACGCGCCGCTGCGCTGCGCCCAGATTTCCAGTTGATCGGCAGCGGCGGCGCGGAAGGTGTCCGCCGCCACCAGCATTACCTTCTTTCCGGCCTGCACCTGCTGCTTGGCGATCTTGCCGATGGTGGTGGTCTTGCCCACACCGTTGACGCCGATGACCAGGATCACGCTGGGATGGGTGCTCAAGTTCAGCTCCGGGCTGCCCACGTTCAGCATGTCTACCAGGATCTCCTGCAATGCTTCCCGGGCCTCGGATGCCTGACGGATGTGGCGGCTGGAGGCCGTCTTGCGCAGCCGCTCGGTGACCTTTCCGGCGGTCTCCATGCCCAGGTCGGCCAGGATCAGGCTTTCCTCCAGCTCGTCGTAAAAATCATCGTCCAGCTCGGAGACGGAGAAAACATCATTCCAGGTCTCGGTGATGGCCTCCCTGGTCTTGGCCAGGCCCTGCTTGATCTTATCAAAAAATCCCATAGTCTCTTTCCTTTCGAGTTTACTCCCCAATGCCCAGCATTTCCGTCATCTGGTTCAGATCCAGCCGGAGCAGGCTGGATACGCCCTGCTCCTGCATGGTCACGCCGTAGAGCACATTGGATGCTTCCATGGTGCCGCGGCGGTGGGTGATGACGATAAACTGGGTCTTTTGGCTGAGGTTGTGCATATAGTGGGCGAAGCGCTCCACGTTGCGGTCGTCCAGGGCGGCGTCGATCTCGTCCAGCAGGCAGAAGGGCGTGGGCCGCACCTTCAGGATGGCGAAATACAGCGCCGTGGCCACGAAGGCTTTTTCACCGCCGGAGAGCAGCGTAATGGTCTTGACCTGTTTTCCGGGAGGCTGCACCCGAATCTCGATGCCGCAGGTCAGCGGTTCCTCCGGGTCCTCCAGGATCAGCTGGCCCTTGCCGCCGCCAAACATTTCTTCAAACACCTGGCCGAAATAATGGTCGATCTTCTGGAACTCGCTGACGAAGATGGTGGTCATTTCCTTGGTGATATCCCGGATGATGCCCTCCAGCTCCCGCTTGGAGGTGAGCACATCGTCCCGCTGGGCGGCAAGATAGGTATAGCGCTCGTTCACCCTGGCGTATTCCTCGATGGCGCCCAGATTGGGGGTGCCCAGGGCGGCAATTTTCCGCTTCAGCTCGCCGATGCGGCGGTTTCCGGCTGCAATGGACTCGATCTCCCCCCGGAACTCCCCGGCGGTACTGGGGGTCAGGCCGTAGGAATCCCAGAGCTTGTCGATGATCTGCTTTTCCTCCATGGCGGAGGTGACCTTCTTCTGCTCCAGCAGGGCACAGGCCCGCTCCATATTCAGAATATCCTTGCTCTTCTCCTGTGCCTCCCGCTCGGACAGGGTCTTGGATGCCTCGGTCCCGGCCCGGTCGGCAATGGCGGCCTCCAGCTGCGTATTCATCTGCTGGGCCTGGGCATCGTTTTCCTGCTGACGGGTCAGGAGTTCTGCGATCTGGCCGTTCAGCCGGTCGGTATCCTCCCGGATGGAATCCATCAGGGCAAGCTTCTTCTCCCGGTCGCCCTCCATGGCGGTGCGCAGGCTCTTCAGGTCCTCGATGTGGGACAGGGCGGTACCCCGCTCGGCCTCCAGGGCGGCGGCCTCGGTCTTTAATGTGGTGATCTGATCGTTGATGGAGGCGGTGGCGTCCACGGTCTCGGTCTGGCTGCCCTCCAGCTGGGCCAGCTCACTGCGGCACTGGGCCAGCTGCTGGCTGAGCATGCCCAGCTTTGCCTTTTGCCCGGCGCAGCGCTCCCGGTCGGACTGGGTGCGGCCTTGAAGGCTCTCCTGCTCCCGGCGGGCAGACTGGGCCGCCTCGGCAATGGCATCCGCCATCACCTGATACTGCTTCTCCTGCCCCTGCAGGCGAAGCACCTGATCCTCCGCTTCCCGCAACTGATCCCGGGCGGCGGAGAGCTGAAATTCCACCTGATCGTACTGGCGCTTGGCTTCGGTCTGCTCCGCCTGGGCCACCAGCACATCGTTTTGCAGCTGCTTTTCCTGGGCGCTCAGCTTTTCCAGCTCGTTGGCCCGGGAGAGGATACCGGCCTCCTTGTTCACGGAGCCGCCGGTCATGGAGCCGCCGGGGTTCATCACCTGACCGTCCAGGGTGACGATCTTGAAGCGGCCGCGATACTTCTGGGACATGGCAATGGCTGCGTCCATATCCTGGACGATCACCGTCCTGCCCAGCAGGTTTTCAATGATCTGCCGGTAGGTTTTGTCACAGCTGACCAGGTCGGAGGCAATGCCCACAAAGCCCCGGCAGCTCTCCAGCCCGCTTTCCTGCAATGTCCTGCCTTGGATGCCGGTGAGGGGCAGGAAGGTTGCCCGGCCTCCGCCGGTGCGCTTCAGGAATGAAATGGCTGCCTTGCCGTCGGCCTCACTGCCCACCACGATCTGCTGCATGGCGGCTCCCAGGCCGATCTCGATGGCCACGGTATATTCATCCTCGGTGCGGATCAGCCGGGAGACCGGGCCATGGACATTGCGCAGCCTGCCCCGCTCCGCCTCCTGCATGACCATGCGGACGGATTTCTGGTAATTTTCAAAGTCCCGCTCCATGGCGCGGAACACCCGCGCTCTGGCGGTAACGGAATCCAGCTTGCCGGTCAGCTCCCGCAGGCGCTGCTGGGCGTCCTCCACCCGCTTGGCCCGGGAGGACTGGCGCAGGGTATAGCCGGAGATGGTATTGTTCGCCGCCGTGACCTGCTCCTGGGCCTCCTTCAGCTGGTTCTGCGCCTGGGTCAGCGCGCTTTGGGCCTCGCTCAGGCGGGCCGCGCCGGAATCCAGGTCGCCGTTCAGCTGCTCCAGGCGCTGGGTGTTCTGGCTGATGCTCTCCTCCAGGCCCCGCACGTCCGCCTCCCGGCCCGCAATATCGGCAGTCAGGGTGGATTCCTGCCCCCGCAGCTCCAGGAAGCGCTTGGTCATGCCCTGGGCGCTGGCGGTCATGGCGGCCAGCTTCAATTGCAGCTGCTCCAGATCCCGCTTTTTGTCGGAAATGCCGCCGTCGATCTGGGAGATTCTGGCCTCCGCCTGTTCAATCTGGGCCACGATGCCGCCGGAGCGGTCCTCCTGGCCCTTCAGCTCTTCTTCAATTCTTGCCACATTGGCGTTGTTGTTTTCCACATTGCCTCGCAGCACCGCCATCTGGCCGTCCAGCTGCTGATGGGTGGACTGGAGCATATTCACCTTGACCCGGAGGGTTTCCAGGTCGCCGTCCTTCTGGCGCAGGGCGGTCCCCAGCTCCTCTGCCTGGGCATAGAGTCTGTCCAGGTCGTCGTGGGCCTGCCGGAGCACAAAGGAAGCGGAGGCATAGTCCTCCTCTGCCTTCTTGGCGGCGGCGGTAAGCCTGTCCAGGCTGTCCAGCCAGACGGCAACCTCCACGCCCTTCAGCTCGTCCTTCAATTCCAGATACTTCCTGGCCTTCTCGGACTGGGCCTTCAGCGGCTCCAGCTGAAGCTCCAGCTCGGACACCTTGTCGCCGATGCGCAGCAGATTATCCTCGGTCTGGGCCAGCTTGCGCTCCGTCTCCTCCTTGCGGTGGCGGTACTTGGAGATGCCGGCCGCCTCCTCAAAAATCTCCCGGCGGTCGTTGCTCTTGAGAGACAAGATCTCATCAATGCGTCCCTGTCCGATGTTGGAATAGCCCTCCCGCCCCAGGCCGGTGTCCATGAACAGCTCGTTGATATCCTTGAGCCGGGCGGACTGCTTATTGATATAATATTCGCCGTCGCCGCTGCGGTAATAGCGGCGGGTGACCATCACCTCGTCGGCATCGTAGGCCAGGGCGCGGTCGGTATTGTCCAGCGTCAGGGTCGCCTCGGCAAAGCCCACAGCACTGCGCTTCTGGGTACCGCCGAAGATCACATCCTCCATTTTCGCGCCCCGCAGGGTCTTGGTGCTCTGCTCGCCCAGCACCCACAGAATGGCATCGGAAATATTGGATTTGCCGGAGCCGTTGGGGCCGACAATGGCGGTGATATCGTCGCCAAACCGAATCAGGGTCTTGTCCGGGAAGGACTTGAAGCCCTGCAATTCCAAAGATTTTAGATACACTTCAAAACCTCTTGCAACACAATATAGATCATCACAAAAAACATCAGTTTATTATATCTTTAAACCGCCGGAATTGCAAGTTTTTCTTTTATGAGCAGGCGCGGAAAACGATAGCCGGACAAGGAGCAGACAATGGGAGTCTGCTTCCTGTCCGGCTTTTTATGCTTTGCAAATTACCCGTTGCTTTGCTACCAGGCTTTATCTGCTCTCTTTCCGATAGACAGCCCGGTAGATGCCGCCCAGGAGCAGGGCAAGGGCGTAGGCGGCAAAGGCCAGCACGAAGGGGAGCATCACGCCCCGCTTGTAGATCAGCCCGGCAAACAGCGCCCCAAAGATGCCGCCCAGGGAATACATGGCCTGGTAAAAGCCCATGAGCACATTTCCGTTTTCATCGTCCGTCCGCATGGCCACCATGGATTGCAGCAGCACCAGACGGATCACGTTCACGCTGCTGTAAAGGATGTACACGCCAATGAAAACAGTCCGGCTGTCCCACACCAAAATCAGCCCCAGCATCAGGGTGCAGGCCGACAGGATGTGCAGAAAGCTTTTGTTGATGTCGGTCTTACGCTGCATTTGGATGCACACGGTGGCGTTCAGCACCAGAGTCGCCAGCGCAATGACGCCCTTGAAGGTGCCGTTGTAGGCCGACGACATGCCGAACTGGTCCCTGATGTAGTAATTAAAGCACTGCTCGTAGGAATTGTGCCCAATGGAGGACACCGCCAGCACCGCAAAGATCAGTCCCAGCGGGACGGTCATATATTTCCCTGCCGCGGCAAACGCCTGGAACGGGTTCACATCTCGCAGCGAAAGCTTCCCGCTCTGCTGAACGGCCCCGCCGACCCGGCACACGATGAAAAATAGGATGCCGCACACCGCCAAAACCACCACCTGCCAGAAGCAGGCAAATTCCGTGGAAACCAGTCCCATCATGCCGCCGATGAAAAAGCCCCCTGCCAGCGCGACGGAGTGGGCAGTTTCCAGCGCGGTCAGGTATTGGCTCCGCTGGGCGACGCTTCCGGCGGAACGGATGGAGAAGTTCGCAAAGGTGGTGTAGCACCCGCTGACGAAGATCCCTGCAAACATCCGCCCCAGTACGATCATCCATTCACTGTAAGCCAGCATGAAGATCAGCTGCCCCAGGGCGTAGCCCGAGCAGGAGATCAGCAATATTCTGCGGGCAGGCCAGCGATCTGCCAGCTTTCCCCACAGCGGGGCAAACAGAAAGTTCATCACGTTCATGGCCGCAAGGGCTACGCCGAACATGGAGCTGTCCAGCCCGCGCTCCACGATCAGCGTGGGGGTGACCGGGTGGACAAAATTTGCCGCCAGGTTGAAAAGCACCGTCAGGGCCAGAAAGGCATAAAACCGCTTGTTCTTCACAGTCCATCTTTCTTTCTCAGTTCGGAATGCGTCCAGTATAGCACATCTTTTTTCAAAATGGAAGTCAACACGGCACAATTGCCCCGCCTAACCCTGCGGGCGCAATCGTGCCGTGCTTTCAATATAAACAAAAGCCCTAGGGGTCAGCCGCAGTGCTCTACCAGCCACTGCATGGCCTGGCGGTAGCCGTCAAAGCCCTGGCCCTTAATGGTGTGCTTACAGGCCATGCCCGCATAGGAGATGTGACGGAACGGCTCTCTGGCGTCCACATCGGAAATGTGCACCTCCACCGCCGGGATGGCCACCGCCTTCAGCGCGTCCAGGATGGCCACGCTGGTGTGGGTGTAGGCGGCGGGGTTGATGACGATGCCGTCAAATTTCCCGTAGGCCTGCTGAATTTTGTCCACCAGGTCGCCCTCGTGGTTGCTCTGATACTGCTCGACCTCCACTCCCAGCTCCTCTGCCCAGGCAGAAAGCAGGCGCAGCAGGTCGGCAAAGGTATTTTTGCCGTAGATATCCGGCTCCCGAATGCCAAGAAAGTTCAGGTTGGGGCCGTTGATCACGAGAATTTTCATATGGTTTCCTCCCATTTTTGCAGGATCGCCTTCAAGGTTTCCTCAACAGGGCCGTCGTTGGAAATTTCCCAGTCCGCGAAGCGCCGGTACAGCGGCTGGCGCTGGGCAAACATTTCGCCGAGTCTGCCTGCCTGAGACAGGGGACGGCCATCGGTGGGCAGCTTGCGCAGGTCCCGGGTCAGCCAGAAAACGGCGCCGTTCTGGTGGAGCAGGTCAAAATTGCGCTGCTGGGTGACGCAGCCGCCGCCGGTGGCGATCACCAGGCCGCTCTGCTTGCCCAGCTCCGCCAGGGTTTCCGCCTCCAGGGTGCGGAAAGCTGCCTCGCCCTCGGCGGGAATGATCTGGGTGATCTTTCGGCCAGCTTTTGCTTCCAGCGCCTCGTCCGCATCAACGAACCTTCTGCCCAGCGCCTGTGCAAGCTGCTGCCCGACGGTGGTTTTTCCGCAGCCGGGCATGCCGATGAGGATGATATTCTCCATCTGCCGCCGCAGGGTGCGGTGGATCCGAGCGATCACCTCGTCCTCAATTTTGCGGCCGGTGAACCATTCGGCGCTTTCCTTGGCCTGGGCCACCAGCATCCACAGGCCGTTTTCCGTAATAAGGCCCCGGGCAGATGCGTCCAGCAGGATCTGCGTCCTGGCTGGGTTATACACCACATCCAGCACCCCCTCCAGCGCCGGGAAATGCTCCAGGCTCAGGGGACTTTTGCCGGTGTTGGGATACATGCCCACCGGGGTGGTGTTGACGATCACAGCGGCATCGGCGTGGCGGTCCAGGTTTTCATAATTGTTTTCGCCGGAGCGGGAGATCACCACTACGTCCGCCCCAAGCTCCCACAGCACCGCCACCGCCGTATTGGACGCGCCGCCACTGCCCAGAACCAGCACCTTTTTTCCTGCCACCGCCAGGCCGCTTTTTTTCACAAGCCACCGGAAGCCAAAGTAATCCGTATTGTGGCCCACCAGGCGTCCGTCCGGCCTGCGCACGATGGTGTTCACCGCTCCCAGCCGCTCTGCCGCCGGTGACAGCTCATCCAGGTAAGGGATCACATCTTTTTTATAGGGGATGGTCACATTCAGGCCGGTAAAGTCCCCGTTTTTCAGGAAAGCTTCCAGCTCCTCCGGCTCCTTTTCAAAAAGCGCGTAGCGGTAGCTCCCCAGATGGGCGTGAATCTGGGGGGAATAGCTGTGGCCCAGCTTTCTTCCAAGCAATCCGCAGTTCATGCTAAACCACCTCGCAATAGCTGCCCAGATATTTGAATTCCTCGCAGAAATCGTCCAGCTCGCACATCAGCTGCACAAATTCCTCGGAATAGATGGAGGTTTCCAGGTCGAAATAAAACATGAATTCAAACTCCCGGTCGGGCAGCGGGCGGGATTCCAGCTTGGTCACGTTGATGCCCAGGGTATACAGCCGGGCCAAGACCTTATACAGCGCGCCGGGCTTGTGGGGCAGGATCATCATGATACTGGTCTTGTCCGCGCCGGGATAGATTTCCAGATTCTTGCTGATGCAGATGAATCGGGTACGGTTATTGCCCTTGTCCTGGACGCTGGGGGCCAGGTTGGTCAGCCCGTACAGCTGGGCGCAGGAGCGGCTGCTCAGAGCAGCTACATCCTTCCGCCCGGAGGCGGCCACCATCTCCGCCGCCATGGCGGTATTCTCCACCGCCACCACATTCACATTGGGCAGCCGGCTCAGGAATCCGGCGCACTGACTGATGGCCTGCTGGTGGGAATAGATCTCCCGGATGTCTTCCAGCTTTGTGCCGGGGTTGGCCAGCAGATTGTGATCCACCTTCAGCCGGAAGGTGCGGACAATGGAGAAATTATGCTGGATCATCAAATCATACACCTGGTTCACGGAGCCGGCGGTGGAATTCTCGATGGGCAGGACGCCATACTGGCACATGCCGTTTTCGATGGCGGAGAACACGCCCTCAAAGCTCTTGAAATACAGGATCATGGGGCTGGGGAAGATCTTCTCGCAGGCCAGCTGGGAATAGGCCCCCTCCACCCCCTGGCATGCCACCATGGGCGCGCGAGGGAAAAGTTTGGGGGTATTCTCAATGGCGGCGGTGATCTGCCGGAACAGAGGCGTTTCCTTTTCGTTGCGCTTGGCCTGGTAGCTCCGGCTCAGCTCCAGAATGGTGGAGTACAGACTGCGGGCGTAGCCTGCCATCTCGGGACCCGCCTTTTGAGCCACATTCTGTAAAATCTCCCGCTCACGCGCCGGGACGAAGATGGGCAGATCGCGTTCACGCTTGTAGTCCGCCACCTGGGCGGAGATGTCCATCCGGGCGCAGAAGAGCTTCAGCAGCTCGTCGTCGATCCTGTCGATTTCACCGCGTAATTCAGTAATATCCATGGAATGCCTCTCTTTCTTCCAGCATCAGGTCAAACAGTGCGATGGCCGCCGCCGCCTCCACCACGGGGACGGCGCGGGGCACGATGCAGGGGTCATGGCGGCCCTTGACGGTCAGCTCCTCATCGGTCCCCCGTGCCAGGGAGACGCTGCGCTGGGCGGCGGAAATGGAGGGCGTGGGCTTGATCGCCGCCCGGAAGAGCAAGGGCATGCCGTTGGTAATGCCCCCCAGAATGCCGCCGCAGTTGTTGGTAGCGGTGACCACCCGGCCTGCCTCCATATGGAAGCCGTCATTGTTCTGGCTTCCCCGGAGCCGGGCTGCGGCAAAACCGATGCCGAATTCCACTCCCTTGACGGCGGGGATGCCATAAACGATCTGGGCAATCCGATTCTCCACGCCGCCGAACATTGGCTCGCCCAGCCCTGCCGGGAGCCCCACCGCGGCGCATTCAACGACGCCGCCCACGCTGTCCTGCGCCTGTCTGGCCCGGGCCACGGCCTCCCGCATTTCGGCGCCTGCCGCCGGGTCCAGCACCGGGAAATCTGCCTGAATGGCGTCCAGCTGGGGATGTATCGGTTCAAACGGCATATCGTCCACATGCTCAATGGAGGCAATGTGGGCGGCAATGCGGATGCCCTGCGTCTCCAGCCACTGCTTGCACAGCCCCCCGGCGATGCACAGCGGAGCGGTCAGGCGGCCGGAGAAGTGGCCGCCCCCGGCGCTGTCCTGGAAGCCGTGATACTTGACCTGGGCGGTATAGTCCGCGTGGCCGGGGCGGGGGCAGTCCTTCAGGTTCGCGTAATCCCCGGAGCGGGTATTGGTATTGCGGATGATGGCGGCAATGGGTGCGCCGCAGGTGCGGCCCTCCAAAAGGCCGCTGAGAAATTCCGGCCTGTCCGCCTCGGCGCGGGGGGTGGAAAAATCATTCTGCCCCGGTGCGCGGCGATCAAGAAAGGCTTGCAGCTGCTCCAGGTTCACCGGCAGCCCCGCCGGGACGCCGTCCAGGGTCATGCCGATGGCCGGGCCGTGGGACTGGCCAAAGATGGATAGCTTGATATGTTCACCGTAGGTACTGCTCATAGCGTCCTCCCAGCTGTTTGTATTCTTCAAAGAATCGAGGATAGGATTTTTCCACGCATTCCGCCCCCAGGATGGTCACGTTTTCCTTGCAGGCCGTGGCGGCAACGGCCGCCGACATGGCAATGCGGTGGTCGTTCCTTGCGTCCACCGTGCCGCCGGTCAGGCCGGTGCCGTGAACAGTCAGCCTGTTTTCATCCGCCTCCGCCTGGCCGCCCAGGGCGCAGATCATTTCCTTTACTGATTCCACCCGGTCGGATTCCTTCAGGCGCAGCCGGGCGATGTTGGAAAATACCGCGCCTCGGTTACAAGCGGCAACCACGGCCAGAACGGGCACCAGGTCGGGAATGTCGGAGGCGTCGATGGTCAGCCTTTCCCGCAGCCCCGGAAGCAGCGCTGCCGCCGCCCGGTCGCCCTGGGGGGAGTCCGGGCGCAGACCTTCCACCCTGATCGGGCTTCCCAGCGCTTCCGCTGCCAGGAAGAACGCGCCGTTGCTCCAGTCCCCCTCCACCGTCACCGTGCCGGGAGAAATAAAATTCTGTCCGGCGGGGATGGAAAATTTCTTCACGTCAATGCCGAAGCGCTTCATGGCTTGCAGGGTCATGTCCACATAGGGAGCGGATTCCAGCCTGCCGGTGATCTGGAGCTTGCAGCCGCCGGGGATCAGCGCGCCTGCCAGCAACAGCCCTGTGATAAACTGGCTGGAAACGCCGCCGCTGAGGGTGTAGGTCCCGGCCCTCAGCTTCCCCCGGCAGCGGATGGTATCTGCCGTGGGGCGGCTGAGGGTACAGCCCATGCGCTCCATCTCCTCCCACAGCGGGGAAAGAGGCCGCTGGGGCAGCCGCCCGGTCATATAAAAAGTGGTGTCGCAGCCCAGAGCACCGGCCACCGGCAGCAGGAAGCGCAGGGTGGAGCCGCTGTCCTGGCAGGGAAGCGCCGCTCGGGTCGGGAGCGCCGCCAACGGCTCCACCGCAAAGCCCTCGGTTGTCCGGGTGACCTTCGCTCCCAAGGCGTTCAGGCATTGGGCGGTGGCTTCAATATCCCGGTTGGTCTCCGGGCAGCGCAGCACCGTCCCGCGGTCGGCAAAGGTGGCGCAGATCAGCATGCGGTGGGCCTGGGATTTGGAGGGGATGGCCCGCACCGTGCCCGCCAGCTTCCCCGGCCTGATGGTGATATCCATACTCACAGCCCCGCTTCCACAAACTCTTCCAGCGCCTCCACCGGCGTGGGCACAATGTCGCAGCAGCCGATGGCTCTGGGGACGATCAGGCTGACCGTGCCGCCGCTGCGCTTTTTGTCGGAAAGCATGTAATGGGCCAGCTCCCGGGCGGAAAATTCCGTCGCGGTGGGCAGGCCGTAGGCATCCAGCGTGCTTACAATGGTCTGCGCGTCCGCCGGGGAGAGCCGCCCCCTTTTGGCGGCGGCCCGGCTGACGATGGCGATACCGATGGCCACGGCCCGGCCATGGGAGACGGCAAAGCGGCTTCTGGCCTCCACGCCGTGCCCCACAGTATGGCCCAGATTCAGCTTCATCCGCGCGCCGGTATCGAATTCGTCCTCCGCCACCACGTCCCGCTTCAGCTCCACACAGCGGCGGATGACCCGCTCCCGGTCAAATTCCGACCCGGTGCTTCTCAAGTAGTCAAAGAACGCCCGGTCATAGAGGATTCCGTATTTAATGACCTCCGCGCAGCCGTCCCGGAAGATCTCCGCTGGGAGGGTACTGAGCACGTCGGTATCGCAGAGCACCAGCCGCGGCTGGTAAAAGGTCCCGGCCAGATTCTTCCCGGCGGGCAGATCGATGGCCGTTTTGCCGCCCACAGAGGAATCCACCGCCGCCAAAAGAGTGGTGGGCACCTGGATAAAGGCCACCCCCCGCAGATATGTGGCGGCGACAAACCCGGTCAGGTCTCCCACCACGCCGCCGCCCAGGGCCACCAAAAGGTCAGCCCGGGTCAGCTGATGCTCCGCCAGGAAATTCAGGAGGGAGAGATAGGTCTGCCCGTTCTTGCTCTCCTCCCCGGCGGGGAAGACATAGCTGACCACCTCGAAGCCCGCCGCTTTCAGGCTTTGCTCCGCCGCGGCCCCATGCAGGGGATATACATTGGATTCGCTGACAACGCAGGCTTTTCTCCCCCAGACGCACTTTACCGCTTCCTGCCCCAGGGAAGGCAGCTGGCCACTGCCGATGAGAATGTCATAGTCATGGGATGCGTGTACTGTTACTTTTTGCATCCGTCTACCTCCTCCTTGCACCGCTTGCCCTCGTCCAGAAGCCGATAGAGCCGCTGCTCATCCCGCTCCTGCAGCGCCTCCCGGTACTCGGTGAGGCTGCGGATATACTGATCCAGCTCAAAGAGCAGATTCTCCCGGTTTTCCAGGAACAGCTCCGTCCACATGCCCGGATTCAGCCAGGCCACCCGGGTCAGGTCCCGGTAGCTCCCGGCGGAGAAGCCCTTGTGCTCCAGCGCCGTGGGGGACTTGATAAAGGCGTTGCTGAGGATATGGGGCATCTGGGAGGTAAAGGCGATCATGCGGTCGTGGGCCTCGGCGGTGGTCACGGAGAAGAAGCCGAAGCCGCAGGGCTCCAGCGCTTCCTTCACCCGCTGGAGCAGCGCCATGTCGTCATACACCGGCGGCACCAGCACCATGGGCGCGCCCTGAAACAAGGTCGCCCGGCTGTACTTGAAGCCGGAAAACTGAGAGCCAGCCATGGGATGCCCGCCCACAAAGGTAAAGCCATACCGCCGTGCCACCGGGAAGCAGCGGCTGCACACCAGCTGCTTGGTGCCGCAGCAGTCGATCACCAGGGTGTCGCGGGTGATCCGCCCGCCGTTGCTTTCCAGCCAGGCCGCGCTGCCCTCCGGGTAGATGGCCAGCAGGATCAGGTCGCACTGGGGAATGGTCTCTTCGTCCAGCACCCCATCCACCGCCCCGGCCAGCATGGCAAAGGAGAACATCTCCGGCTCCAGATTTTTGGCGTAAACCGTGTGGCCCGCCAGCTTATAGGCCCTGGCCAGGGAGCCGCCGATCAGCCCCAGACCCAAAATTCCCACGGTCATGCCATCACCTCTCGGATCTCCATGACCTTCCGGCTCACATCCGCAAACTGGCCGGGAGTCAGGGATTGAGCGCCGTCGCACAGGGCGTGCTCCGGGTCGTTGTGGACCTCGATCATCAGACCGTCCGCTCCGCAGGCAGCCGCGGCGCAGGCCATGCTGGGCACCAGGCGGGCCTTGCCGGTGGCGTGGCTGGGATCCACCACCACAGGCAGATGGCTCAGCTCATGGAGCACCGGCACGGCGGAAAGGTCCAGGGTATTACGGGTGTAGGTCTCAAAGGTGCGCACGCCCCGCTCGCACAGGATCACATTTTCGTTGCCCTCGCTCATAATGTATTCCGCGCTCATCAGCAGCTCCTGCAGGGTGTTCGCCAGGCCCCGCTTCAGCAGGATGGGCTTTTTCGTTCTGCCCACCTCCTTCAGGAGGTCGAAGTTCTGCATGTTCCGCGCGCCGATCTGGATCACGTCCACATCATTAAAAAGGTCCAGCGTATTGATGTTCATCAACTCCGTCACGATGGGCAGCCCCGTGGCCTGCTTTGCCTTCAACAGCAGCCGGATGCCCTCCGCGCCCATGCCCTGGAAGGCATAGGGCGAGGTGCGGGGCTTGAACGCGCCGCCCCGGAGGAAATTGGCCCCCGCCTCCTTCACCGCCCGGGCAATGCCCACCAGCTGCTCCTCGCTCTCCACGGAGCAGGGTCCGGCGATCAGGCCGAAGTAGCCGCCGCCGATCTTGGCGCCCCCCGCCTCCACCACCGTATCCCGGGGATGGAACTTGCGGTTGGCCTGCTTGAACGGCTCGGAGACCCGCTTCACTGCCTCCACGATCTCCAGGCTGTTCAGCAGCTCCATATCCACCCGGCTGGTATCGCCCACCAGGCCAAGGATAGTGACCTCCTTGCCCTGGGAGATGTGGACGTCCAGGTTCATATTTTTCAGCCACTCCACCAGATGTCCCATCTGCTCCGGGGTCGTCCCATGTTTCAAAATCGCAATCATATTTTACGCACTCCTTATAAAAATAACGCCGCACGGCGAATCGTGCGGCGTTAAAAAACATTCTTTTTTGCTCCTGCCGGAAGCATTGCAGCACAAAACGCTATTACTTTTTTCGGGCAAAAAAGTAATAGTAATAAAAGGAAAACTGTGCTGCGGTGTACATGGCGCTCATAGCTCTGCCTCCGACCTGTTCTTATGGCAATCATAGCACCGGGAACGGGAAATTGCAAGCATTTTTTATACGGCCGTCGAAAAATACTTGACAAATGGAGACCGTCCGCGACTGGGCCTTCCAGAACACGGATTACGACATTCTCTACTCCTACATGAAATACACCAACATCGGCTCCTACTCCACCGCTCTTGCCAGCGGCATGAAAAAAGTTAAAGAATACGCCAATTCCAGAAACACCCTTTCCTACGCCTACGCCATCACACGGGAGGAATGGGAGGCGTTGGCGAAAGCGTAATGTTTTTTCTTCCGGCTCATATGACTTTCTCCGAGCAATACCGCTCAATAAAAAATCTTCCAGGATGCATTTCGCTGCGGAAAATTGAATAATCAGTGTTGATATTTGAGAATAAGCGTGGTATGATAATTACGCCAAACAAACCAAATATTGATGAACAGACAGTTGTTTGCTCAGGGGGTAGTATACTCTTTTCAGCCTTAACCTTTGAATTTGCTAAAAACGCAATTCCACAGGTTAGGGCTTTGGGCAATGCTGTTATTGTTCGGTTTCTGATTTGGTTTGTTTGGCGACAATCGGAGTTGCGTTTTTGAGTGCGGTAACTTCGGTTGCCGCACTTTTTATTTTTAGGGAGGTAGAGACAAACAGAATTCAGAAAATTCCCGTGTTGATTGTTCTGGAAACATCACAATGGTCAAGGCGCTACCTTGGCAACTATGAATGGAGGGAAAATATGGCATCACTGGATTTAACACTTTTTGAAAAGCATTTTTCTGAGGGGAAGAACTTTGAGATTACAGAGGAAGAATATGTTAACAGCGTGAAGAAAAAGCTTCCGCAAAAACAATATCTTGAAAGCCATTCCCCTGTCGCACGCAAAGCACATGAATTTGGCTACAAAGTCCGGGTGGAAGAGCGCGTCCACCGTGTATTGGTATTTACAAAAAAGGGGGTATAATTATGGCTACTGTTTACATCTTGATTGCTGCTGCATACTTAATCCTGGACTACTTTATTGCAAAATGGTTCTCTGAGGCCGCTGAAGACAAGGGATATGATGATCGAAAGTGTTTCTGGATTTGCTTCTGGCTGGGATTCATTGGTTATCTTCTGGTAATTGCACTGCCTGACCGTGGCAATCGTCCGGCTGGCCCCGGCGAGCTGCCAAAGCTGTAAGGGGTAGCGCATGAGTGAACGCTATACGCGCCTGTTCTCTCTACCGCAAAATCTTGGTTTGGAGGACTGCCCCGTTGTGATTTCCGCCGGGGCGCTGTTGATGGACAACGTCACTGGAAACGTGCTGGCGCAGCTAAAATTACGCAATCTCTCACATCAGGCTGTGAAAGCGGTAAAGATAAAAATCCATGCCTATGATGCCGCCAAGACAGAACTGAACGGAGTCGATGCCTTTTCTTATCTGGATTTGAATGTCCCGCTGGACGGAGAGTTTGGAAGCCAAACGCCGATTCCTCTGCCGGATACTGCTACGCGCTCTTTCACTGTGGACATTTTATCTGTTACTCTTGCGGATGGGAAGGTTTATTCTCCAGCCGAAACGCAAGCTAGTAGTAATGAAGAGGTGTTGAACAAAGTAAAGCAGCTTGATAAGGGAAGAATCGCACAAGTAGAAAAAATACAGCGGCAAAAGCGATTATTTCGGTTGTCATTTATTCCACTGCTTCTCGTTGTAATTGCTTTTGCATGTGAACTTCTTTCCTCATACCTTTTGATAGCTGACTTGAACAAATTTGGTGGAATAGTCTGCGATGGAAGAACTATCTTCAAACGTATTATATTGGCGAGCCTTTTCAGGTATAGAATAGAAAGAATATGTGCGATATTAGCTGTTATTGTCCCATGTATGTGTATTCTAACCAGTTGGCGCTCCAAACAGTTTCCGAACGCTCCAAGGATTGCCTTTGTCATTTCCATTGCGTGTATAGCCATTCAGGGTTTCTTCGCCGTGTATGGTTTAAAAGGTCAAAATGACGTTTTAAGATCATTAGCAATAGAGGGGGCTATCCGCGGAGCTCGATTTTTTGCCGACTGTCTAAATTTGCGCCATTTAGCCCAAGTACGCATTAAGAATGCATACCAAATGCAGCAAATTTTTAAATTCATTGCATCGCTTCTCTATTTTGCAAAGAATATTTTCGCTGCTGTAATCCTCTATCTTCAAGCAAAAAACGCAAAGAACAAATGAAACACTTCGTAAAACTGTCCAGAACGGAAATCGGCCAAAGGGGCTGAAAATCCACATAGTCACACACCCAGGGTGCCCCAACCGACATCCTGGCTTTTTATCCCTCCAAAAGCCCAATATACTTATAAACCGTCGTCCTGCTCAAATCGCAGGCCCTCGCCAACTCGCTGATATTCAACTGCCCATTGCGGAAGGCCGGATAGCGGCGGAGGAATACTGCTGGAATATCGTCCCTGGTGGTTTGCGGTCTGCCGGTGATCACAAGGCACAGGTGCCTTTCCCGCACGGTGTCGATGATAGCGCGAAGCTACGTGTGCTCCCGGCAAGGCGAAAAAAATGATTTTCTGAACATATGCGAAACACATGCCGTTTTATTTCCATTCTCCCCCACCTTTTCCGCAAAAAGTCAGGCATTTCTCTATAAAAAGCGCACAACCTATGACTGCGGAAACAAAACCGCGAAAGAGAATGGAAAAGGAGAGAAACATTATGAAGAACAGCAATCAGATCAATGTTCCCCAGGCTCGTGAGGCTATGGACAAGTTCAAGATGCAGGCTGCCCAGGACGTTGATGGTCCAGTTACCTATTGAACTATAATAGAATCATCCAAAATAATTCAAATCAACGGTTGGTTTCCAAATCTATTGTAGTTCACTCGATAAAAAACTTCATAAGCAGTTCGTTTTCCTGTTACATACACAAACGCAGCGGAGAATCCTTCGGCAGCCTTTCCACGGAGCAGCAGAAGCGTTATCTGGAAAAATACCGTCTCCCAGAACGGTCCTTCCGTTCAAGAGACGGTATTGAATCTGTGCCTTATAAGCCTCAAAACCGAGAGCGCTAAGTGTCGTCCTCTTCAAAGGGAAAAATGTTACGCTCCATTTGACAAATCCGCAGAATAATGTTACACTAACTGCGTTACAATACGCTCAGGAGGTGACAGAATGCTGTATCGGAAGGCATATGACAGGCTGCTGGAGTGGAAAGGACAACCGAAAAGAAAGGCCCTTTGCATTATGGGGGCGCGTCAGATCGGCAAGACAACCGTTATTCGTCAATTTGGTAAGGAACAGTATTCCTGTTTTGTGGAAATCAATTTTATTACCGATACCGACGCAACAAAGATATTCGCCGGGAATCTGGACGCCAATACGATCATCACGAATCTGACTGCCTACACCAGAAAACCAATGATCCCCGGCAACACGTTGGTGCTTCTGGATGAAATTCAGGCGTGCCCCAACGCCAGGACCGCCATCAAGTTTCTGGTGGAGGATGGCCGCTTTGACTATATCGAATCCGGTTCCCTTTTGGGTGTCCGGCACAAAGAGGTGCGGTCCTACCCGGTGGGCTTTGAGGAACTTTATCAGATGTATCCCATGGATCTGGAAGAATATCTGTGGGCTAACGGCGTGCAAAAATCGACCATTCAGTACCTCAAGGATTGCTATGAAACGGGAACGCCGGTTACGGATGCCATTCATCAGACCATGTGCAAGCTGCTCTATAGCTATATAGTGGTCGGCGGTATGCCGGATGTTGTCCAGACCTATGTAAATACCCACGATATTGCCCAGGTGATTGCCCGTCAAACGGAAATATTAGAGCTGTACCGGCTGGATATTGCGCAGTATACACAGGGCAGCGAAAAGGTCAAGGTCCGCGCTATTTTTGACAGCATTCCCAGCCAGTTGAATGATAAAAAGCGAAGATTTGTATTGGCTGCATTGGATCCCAACGGTCGTCAGCTCCGCTATGCAGACAGCTTCAACTGGTTGGCCGATGCGGGCGTCGCCCTTCCCTGCTACAATGTGGAGGAGCCGCAGCCACCGCTCATGCTCAATGAAAAACGGAATCTTTTCAAATTGTTTATGGCAGATACGGGCCTGCTGTGTGCTGCCTGTATGGAAAATGTGCAGTTTGAAATTCTAAACGGGGCACTGCAGATCAATATGGGCAGCATTCTGGAAAATATGATCGCGCAACAGCTAAAATGCAATGGATTCCAGCTGAATTATTATGGCGGAAAGAAAACCGGTGAAATCGACTTCGTCATTCAAAATGGAATGCGTGTCGAACTGATTGAGGCCAAATCCGGAAACGATTTCAAGGTACATTCCGCCATGGACAGAATCCGCAAAATAGAGGGATGGAGATTTGAAAAAGCAACCGTGCTCTGCAAAGGAAATATCGAAGCAGTTGAGGGGGTGTGGTATTATCCATGGTACATGGTCATGTTTATGAAAATCCACCAGCCACCCAAAACAATGAAATACGAAATTGATTTGAGCGCACTTCAATCATAAAATCGAGTAGGAGGCTAGTTTCCTAGCCGACCTCTCACACCACCGTACCCTTCGGTACACGGCGGTAGCATAAGTGCAAGGACTCAGATAGGTAAAGAAGATGTCATTGCGAACCAGTGACCGATGTCACTGGTGTGGCAATCCCCCCGATTTTCGAACAATTACGTCCGAAAATCGGGGGCTTTACTCCTTTGTAGTTTTTTGGGGGGTGATTGAATTGCCTCAGCTCCTTATAAGCCTCAAAGCTGGGAGCGTTAAGTATTGTCCTCTCCAACGAAGAAAAACGTTACACTTCGTTTGACAAATCCGCAGAATAATGTTACACTAGCTGTGTTATAATACACTTTGGAGGTGGCAGAATGCTGTATCGGAAAGCATATGACCGGTTGTTAACGTGGAAGGGTCAGCCGAAAAAAAAGGCTCTTTGCATTATGGGTGCGCGTCAGATTGGCAAGACAACCCTTATTCGCCAATTTGGTAAGGAACAGTATTCCTGTTTTGTGGAAATCAATTTTATTACCGATACCGACGCAACAAAGATATTCGCCGGGAATCTGGACGCCAATACGATCATCACGAATCTGACTGCCTACACCAGAAAACCAATGATCCCCGGCAACACGTTGGTGCTTCTGGATGAAATTCAGGCGTGCCCCAACGCCAGGACCGCCATCAAGTTTCTGGTGGAGGATGGCCGCTTTGACTATATCGAATCCGGTTCCCTTTTGGGTGTCCGGCACAAAGAGGTGCGGTCCTACCCGGTGGGCTTTGAGGAACTTTATCAGATGTATCCCATGGATCTGGAAGAATATCTGTGGGCTAACGGCGTGCAAAAATCGACCATTCAGTACCTCAAGGATTGCTATGAAACGGGAACGCCGGTTACGGATGCCATTCATCAGACCATGTGCAAGCTGCTCTATAGCTATATAGTGGTCGGCGGTATGCCGGATGTTGTCCAGACCTATGTAAATACCCACGATATTGCCCAGGTGATTGCCCGTCAAACGGAAATATTAGAGCTGTACCGGCTGGATATTGCGCAGTATACACAGGGCAGCGAAAAGGTCAAGGTCCGCGCTATTTTTGACAGCATTCCCAGCCAGTTGAATGATAAAAAGCGAAGATTTGTATTGGCTGCATTGGATCCCAACGGTCGTCAGCTCCGCTATGCAGACAGCTTCAACTGGTTGGCCGATGCGGGCGTCGCCCTTCCCTGCTACAATGTGGAGGAGCCGCAGCCACCGCTCATGCTCAATGAAAAACGGAATCTTTTCAAATTGTTTATGGCAGATACGGGCCTGCTGTGTGCTGCCTGTATGGAAAATGTGCAGTTTGAAATTCTAAACGGGGCACTGCAGATCAATATGGGCAGCATTCTGGAAAATATGATCGCGCAACAGCTAAAATGCAATGGATTCCAGCTGAATTATTATGGCGGAAAGAAAACCGGTGAAATCGACTTCGTCATTCAAAATGGAATGCGTGTCGAACTGATTGAGGCCAAATCCGGAAACGATTTCAAGGTACATTCCGCCATGGACAGAATCCGCAGAATAGAGGGCTGGAAATTTGAAAAAGCAACCGTACTCTGCAAAGAAAATATCGAATTCGTTGATGGGGTATGGTATTATCCTTGGTATATGGTCATGTTTATGAAAGTCCACCAACCGCCCAAAACAATGAAATACGAAATCGATCTGAGTGCATTGCAATAATCCGAACCATAAAAAGGCATCTGTCTTCACACCGGCAGATGCCTTTTTATGCCTGAAAAACACGGGTATTTCAGGAAATCAAGTTTTTCTGAAATATAAGATGATTCCATTTTTCACAGAATACGCAGAATGTGCAATTATAAAGGCAACACCGCGCAATTTGGCAAGAAGCCCCAGCCTGGATTTTTGGCTCAATTCAAAGTTTGGAAAA
>OLHA01000365.1_pt1 | contig 26751 bp, 34 predicted proteins | sample 1605961 | NCBI WGS metagenome assembly OLHA01 (sample SAMN03283288) | human gut metagenome | biome: human-associated habitat; material: feces | host: Homo sapiens | place: Peru | collected 2012
GCCAAAAATCCAGGCTGGGGCTTCTTGCCAAATTGTGCGGTGTTGCCTTAAGTATTGCCGCCTTGATGGCATTTATCAGGCCGCTGACTTTGCACACTGAGCAGAGCCGGCGGCCTGCTTTTTTAAGATTCTCCTAAGAATTTCCACTTTCGTTGACAGGAAATGCCCAATGTGGTATGTTGTAACCAGAAAACGAAACGGAAAGGATGGAAATCAAATGCTTCAAAAAACACTGAAAAGGGCGGCGCTGGCGCTGTGCGCGCTGCTGCTTCTGATGGGACTTTGCACCGCTGCCTCCGCTCAGGAGGAGGGGCTGAATACCGTTGAGGTGTTCAGTGTGGATGAGTTCCTGGATGCCATTGCGCCCAATACGCAGATCGTCCTGGCTGCCGGGGAATACAACCTGACCGATGCCGTGAACTATTCCCGGGGCGGCGGGGACTATTACCACTGGGAGGGCGGCTACGACGGCTATGAGCTGGTGATCACCGATGTGGAGAACTTCTCCATTGTGAGCGCGGATCCCATGGCCGTGACCATCTCCACCGAGCCGCGCTATGCCAATGTGCTGCGCTTCGACAATGTGAAGGGGCTGCAATTGACCAATCTGGTGGTGGGCCATACCCGGGAGCAGGGCGCCTGCATCGGCGGCGTGCTGTACCTGGAGGACTGCGAGGACGTAGAGATCAGCGGCTCCCGTCTCTATGGATGCGGCATCTTGGGCATCAGCCTGAATGCCTGCCGGAACGTCCATGTGGATGGCTGCGACATTTACGAATGCAGCTACGGCTGTGTCGAGGTCAGACAGAGCGAAAACGTCCTTTTTGAAAACAGCAAATTCTACGATTGCGAGATCGTCCTGGAGGGCTTTGCCATCCACAGCTCTCAGGATGTGGCGATCATCAATTCCGAAATCTACAATAATCGCGGCGATATGTTCAGCACGCTCTTCGCCGTCGATTGCCCCGGCGTCTACCTGGGCGGCCTGGATGTCCACAATAACGAGGCCGAGGCCATCTTTACCGCGGACGGCACCCCGGTCACGGTGGAGAGCTGCCGCTTTAACAACGGCGCGGGATGGGCGCAGGGCAGTATCCCTGCCGTGTCAGCCCAGGGCGATCCGCTCAGCGCCGCGGACCTGGACTCCATGAAGATGCGCGCCGTCACCTGGCAGCCCCAGGGCGGGCCGGAGTTGCCGGAGGTGAGCGCCGGGGAGGACGGCAAAATTCATGTTTCCACGGTGGATGAATTCCTGGCTGCGCTGGGCAGCGACGTTACCATCTATTTAGAGCCGGGAGAGTATGATCTGGTCAAGTCTGCCACCTATGGCGGCCGCGGCGGCCTCTACTTCCGCTGGGAGCAGGTGTTCGACGGCTACGAGCTGGTGATCGAGGGCGCGGATAACCTGACCATCGAGGCGGAAAGCCCGGACGCGGTTTCCATCGTGACGGAGCCGCGCTACGCCAATGTGCTGAGCTTTTACAACCTCACCGGCCTGACAGTGCGCAATATCAAGGTGGGTCACACCATCGAGCCGGGCACCTGCACCGGCGGCGTCGTCCGGCTGGAGAGCGTCAGCGATGCTTCGGTGGAGGGCTGCAAGCTCTATGGCTGCGGCACTCTGGGTGTGGACGCTACCTACTGCGTCTGCCTCAACGTGACCGGCTGCGAAATCTACGAATGCAGCTGGGGCGCTGCCTGGTTCCATTCCTGCGACATTGTCCGGGTGGAGCAGTGTGATGTCCACGATATCGGTGAAGAGGGCGAGGATGTGTGGGTGTTCTATGCGTCCGAATCCTGCTATGATGTCCAGGTGGACGGTCAGCCGCTGGAGACGCCGGATTGATCTGTACAGGACGGGTGATGCTGCTCACAGGGTCAAAATCTGACAAAACAGCGTTTATACAATGGCTGGCCTGCCCAAATTCAGCATATTGAGGATTGGAAAATGATCAAAAGGCTAAATGATATCTCGGAGTGCTTCGCGTGGATGAATGAACTGATTGGTGACGCTTCCTTTTCAACGCCTTTCTGCGATAAAGAAAGAATCATGTCCGTTTCGCGAAAGGACGGAAGTCTGCTGTTTGGCGCCTATGAGGGGGAAAGCTTAACGGGCGTATTCTGCCTCATGGTTCTTGATGGGGAAAGGTATATCGAAACGCTTTTCCTGTATACAAGGGAGGAAAGGGCGTATGAGGAGCTGCTGGCGTTTTTATCGAAGGAATATCCCGGGTATGAGATGTGGTTTGTTTTTAATCCCAGAAATCCGATTTTAAGAGCCTGGTTGCCCAAGAAGAACGCCTTTTTCTATGAAGAGCAGAGGTATATGGAGTACAGGGGCACTCCAGAAGAGGATGCCGGGGAAGTCATTCGCTATGATGATCGGTACAGAGATGAATATCTCAGGATCCACAGCAAAGAGGGCTACTGGGATGGCGAAAAGGTTCTGGAAAGAAAGGACGAGTTCCATATCTTCCTTTGCATAAAAGACGACCGGCCCGTCGGCTACATTGACTTGAGCAGGGGAACGGACACAAATGAAATTATGGACATTCGCGTCCTGCCGGAATATCGCAATCGCGGAATTGGCGCGCTGCTGCTGAAAAAGGCAATCTTTGTCAACAGGGATAACCGCCTGGTACTGACCGTCGATACAGACAATGCCCCCGCAAACCACCTGTATGAAAAGCTGGGCTTCCGGGAGTTGCCGATGAATAACATCATCACCGCAGAGCTTACCTTGTGATTGATTCGCGCCTGGGCGTTTTCAGACTGGGAAACGATGTTCGCGGCGCTGGCGGATGGAAAAATTGTCGGCATGGCGTCCGTGATGAAGACGGATTATTATCCGCTGCCGGAGATTTATCCCTGGGTATCCTGCGTTTTTGTCTCCGAGGATTACCGGGGGCAGAGGGTCGGCGAAGAGCTGATTGACTATGCAAATCAATACCTGAAAGAAAAGGGCTTTGGCTGGAGCTATATTCCCACATCGTTTTCGGGACTGTACGAGCATTACGGCTATACGTATCTCAAGGACATCGTCAACTATGGCGGCGGTACAGATCATTTATTTGTAAAAAAGATAGGATAAATGTCGGCGTTTATATTGATTTTTCCTGAATAGCATGGTAAAATAATCTTCCTTTTCCTGCGAAAAGAGGGTATTTTGCCTGCCGCCCGGAATGGCTCGTGACCACCGGGCGGCTTTTTTTCGGCAGAGTATCTCCCAATGTGCCTTTAAGACCAAGATGGTTCCCAATGTCATCCTCTGGCCTGAACGCTGTGGAGATATGAAAAAGGAAGAAAACAAAATGATCGAAATGAAAGGAATCAGCAAAACCTACCGCATTCGCAAGCGGGAGGCGGGCATCGGCAGCGCTGTGAAGGCCCTGTTTACCAGGGACTACACGGAAATTCACGCGCTGAAGGAGATGAGCTTTACCATCCCGGATGGCCAGATCGTCGGCTACATCGGCCCCAACGGGGCAGGGAAGAGCACCACCATCAAGATCCTCTCCGGCATTCTGCGGCCGGACAGCGGAGAATGCACCGTAAACGGCATGGTGCCCTGGGAGGATCGGAAGAAGTACGTCTCGAAGCTGGGCGTTGTCTTTGGGCAGCGCAGTCAGCTCTGGTGGGATGTGCCGGTGATCGAATCCTTCCAGCTGCTGCGGGATATTTACCGGGTGGAAAGGGGAGAGTTTCAGAGTAATCTGCGCCGCCTGACGGAGCAGCTGGATTTGCAGCCCTTCCTCAATGCGCCGGTGCGCCTGCTCTCCCTCGGGCAGCGGATGCGCTGCGAGATCGCGGCTTCCCTACTGCACAGCCCGGAGATCCTATTCCTGGACGAGCCGACCATCGGCCTGGACGCCGTGTCCAAGCTGAAGGTGCGGGAGTTTATCCAGAGCGAAAACCGCGAAAGAAAAATCACCGTGATCCTTACGACCCACGATATGCAGGATATCGATGCCCTCTGTCACCGCGTCCTGCTGATCGGCAAGGGCCAGCTCCTGTTGGACGGCTCCATCGGGGAGATCCGCACCATGGCAGGGGAGAACCTGTCCACCGAGGAATCCGTTGCGGATCTCTACCGCCGGTTCGGGATCTGAGAGGTGCGGCATGAAGCAGTATTTTTCCTTCTTCCGCATCCGCTTCACCTCCGGCCTGCAATACCGGGTGGCGGCCTGGGCGGGGATATGCACCCAGCTGTTCTGGGGGCTTATGGAGATCCTTATGTTCCGGGCCTTTTACCGATACGCGCCGGAGAGGCTTCCCATGTCCATGCAGGCGCTGAGCAATTATGTGTGGGTTCAGCAGGCGACGCTGAGCGTCTGGATCGTGACGGGGTGGGATTTTGAGCTGTTCCAGTCCATCCAGTCCGGCGCGGTGGCCTATGAGCTGATCCGTCCCTCGAATCTCTACGCCATGTGGAGCGCCCGCAGCTTCGGCAGCCGCCTGAGCCGGGCCGCGCTTCGCTTTGCCCCGGTGCTGCTGGTGGGAAGTCTCCTTCCCGCGCCCTACGGCCTGCGGCTGACCGTTCCCGCTTCCGCCTTTGGCATGTTCCTGCTTTCGCTACTGCTCACTCTCTGGCTGTGTGTGGCGATCGAGCTGGTGTGCTATGGCGCGGCCTTTTTCCTGACGGATTATCGGGCGATTACCGTTTTCCTTGCGGCGCTGACCGAGGCTTTTTCCGGGGATTTGCTTCCGCTTCCGTTCTTCCCTCCAATTCTGCGCAGTATTGCGGAGAAAAGTCCATTCGGTTCCCTGCAAAATGCCCCCCTGCGGATTTTTGGCGGGGATATTGCGGGAATGGCGTGTATTTCCGCCGTCGGCTTGCAGCTTTTCTGGTGCCTGTGCATTACCGGGCTTGGCTGCTGCCTGCTGCGGTGGGGGCTGCGCAGAGTCGTCATTGCGGGAGGGTGAGAGGATGAAACTGTACTTAAAATTCTTTGCCATTCACCTGAAAAGTGAAATGGCCTATCCCGGCGCGTTTTTCCTGCGCTGCATCGGGCGCATTCTGCTCACGGTCAATAGCCTCCTGGGCATCCATGTCATGCTGTGGCGCTTTGGGGGCATCGCGGGGTACACCGCCGGTGAGGTGCTGCTGGGCTTCGGCGTGGTGAAAACGGCTTTTTCCTTGGCTGAATGCTTCGCCCGCAGCTTTGACCGCTTTGACCACATCGTCCGCCAGGGCAGCTTTGACCGGCTGATGGTGCGCCCCAGAGTGCTGATTTTTCAGACGGTTTGTCAGGACATCCGTCTGGACGCGCTGCCGGATACGCTGATGAGCTTTCTGGTTATTTTCTACGGTGTCCGCGCGGTGGCCATCTCATGGAATGCCGCAAGAATTCTGGTGCTGCTGAGTATGATCCTATGCGGCAGCCTGCTGTTCTTCGGTGCGTTCCTGCTGTACGCGGCGCTGTGCTTTTATACCTATGAGGGGCTTGAGCTCTTCAATATCTTCACCCACGGCATCCGCACTTACAGCCAGTTTCCCTTCGATATTTATGGCCGGGGCATCCTCTTTTTCACCACCTGCGTCATCCCCATGGCCATGGTGCAGACCTGGCCCCTGCGCTATCTGACGGGGCGGGGCGGCTGGATTTATGGCCTGTTTCCCATTGCGTCCCTGTGGTTCCTTCTTCCCTGCTATGCCGTCTGGCGGCGGGGGGTGCGGCATTACTGCTCCGCCGGCTCCTGAGCGGGCGGTTTGCGCGGTGTGCCGGTGAGTTTTTACAATCTGGTTGCGTGTTTTCCCTTTTTGCGGTATAATCGTGGTATATGATGAAAGAAGGCGGTGCCGTCCATGGAAGCTCCTTTGATCAGCGTGATCGTCCCGGCCTATAATGCGAAAAAATATCTGCCCGCCTGCGTGGCCTCCGTGCAGCGTCAAGAGCATCAGAACTGGGAGCTGCTGCTGATCGACGACGGCAGCACCGACGGCTCCGGCGCGCTGTGCGACGAGCTGGCCGCGGCGGATGGGCGCGTCAAGCCCCATCACCAGCAGAATGCCGGCGTCTCCGCTGCCAGAAACGCGGGGATCGAACGCGCCCGGGGCGAGTATGTGATGTTCCTGGATGCCGACGATGAACTGATGCCCGGGTGCATGACATCCCTCCTGGATGCCTTGCGGCAGACCGGGGCGGACATTGCCGCCGGGAAATCCACCCAGGACAGCTTTGCGTGGAACCATCCGCAAAGCCGCTTCGTCTGGAATGGGGAAGAAGGGGTTTCCGGCTCCCTGGGGGATCATCCTCTGACCTATTCCGCCTGGGGAAAGCTCTACCGCCGCGCCGTCATCGGCGACACCCGGTTTCGGCGGGATATTCGTATCAATGAGGACAGCTTCTTCCTCTTCTGCCTGCTGTGCAAGCAGCCCCGCTTTGTGGGGATGGATCAGGTGATCTACCGCTATAACGTTGTCCCCACCGGTGCGTCCAGAGCCGCCTTTTCGGAAAAATACTTCGATATCTTCCGGGTGGCCGACCTGAAATATGAGATCATCCAGCGGGATTTTCCGGCCCTCCTGGGCGCGGCGCAGAACATGCGCCTGAAGGCGTGGATGAACATGCTGGAGCTGCTGGCTGCCTGCCCGGGCCGCAAATACCGCGATCTGGAAAAAGAGTTGCTTTGCAAGGTGAGGGCTGCCAGGGGCAGCTACGTCTCCGCCACCAGGCGGGGAGACCTGTGGCTGTTCGTCCTGACCCACGGACTGTACTATCCCTACCGCTTTGCCTATCAGCTGATAAAGAGAGCAGGAAAATGAGAAAAAAGTGCTTGATTTTCTAAAAAACCTATGCTAAAATAAATCGGTCTGAAATCAAGGTGAGTCCTCTGCCGCGTGAACGTGAGCATGAACGCCTAATATTTAAGGAGGACAAAGAAATGGATCTTGTTAAGGCTCTGAACAGCCAGTACATGAAGGAAGAACTGCCCGAAGTCCGGGTGGGCGACACCGTTCGTGTGCACGTTCGCATCAAGGAAGGCTCTCGTGAGCGTATCCAGGTTTTCGAGGGTACCGTCATTGCCCGGAAGCACGGCGGCATTGGCGAGACCGTTACCGTCCGCCGCATCTCCTACGGTGTGGGCTGCGAGAAGGTTTTCCCCCTGCATTCTCCCAATGTTGCGATGATCGAAACTGTCCGCAAGGGCAAGGTTCGCCGCGCGAAGCTGTACTACCTGCGTGGTCGCTTCGGTAAGGCTGCCAAGATCAAGGAGAACGTGTAATTCCAACCGAAATAAAAAGAGAGGGCTTTGTCCCTCTCTTTTTATATTTCCAGGAAAAAATTTGAAAATTTTCCGGCATTGGGTGGAATTATCAAAAGAAATGTGATATAGTAAGCAACAATGCGAAATATGCCTTTTATGAAAGGACGTGGATTCAGATGAATGCACATAATAAGCTTGCGGGCATGTTCGGCAAGGCCGGGCAGGACAAAAAAGCGGACAAAAAAAAGAAAGTGAAATATACCTGGCAGCAGAATGTGGCGCTGTATCTGCATGACATGATCTTCATGCTCGTCATCGTCATGGCGGTGCTGATGCTGTTTCTGCGCGTCATCGTGGTGGATGGCCCCTCCATGGAAAATACGCTGCTGAACGGGGATTATATGCTCCTTGTCGGCAACATGTTCTATAAGGATCCCAGCTATGGGGATATTGTAGTGGTCAGCAAGCAGGCCTATGACAACGGCAAGCCCATCGTCAAGCGCGTCATCGCCACCGAGGGCCAGACCGTGGACATCGACTTTAATGAGGGCATCGTCTATGTGGACGGCGTGGCGCTGGATGAGCCGTACACCAAGACCCTGACCACGCTGAGGGAGGGTAGCGATTTTCCGCAGGTAGTGGAGGAAGGCAATGTGTTTGTCATGGGTGACAACCGCAACAACTCCAAGGACAGCCGCTCCACTCAGATCGGCCAGGTGGACAAGCGGGAGGTACTGGGCAAGGTGATTTTCCTGATGTACCCCGGCACGGGCATGAAGGGAGACCAGGCCCGGGATTTTGACCGCATTGGGGCAATTGCATGACGGAGAACATGAACATTCAGTGGTACCCCGGCCACATGACCAAGACCCGCCGCCAGATCGAGGCGGACCTGAAGCAGGTGGACGCCGTGTGCGAGATCGTGGATTCCCGCATCCCCATTTCCAGCCGTAACCCGGATATTGATTCCATTTGCGGCAGCAAACCCCGGATGATCGTCCTTAATCGGATGGACCTGGCCGACCCTGCCGCCACAAGAAAATGGCGGGACTATTTTAAAGGCAAGGGAATGGCCGTGCTGGCCACCGACTGCAAAAGCCGCCAGGGAATCAATGAGTTCACCCCGGCGGCCCGGACAGCCTGTGCCGAAAAGCTGGAGCGGGACGCAGCCCGGGGCATGAACCGTCCCCTGCGGGTGATGGTAGTGGGGATCCCCAATGTGGGAAAATCCACCCTGATCAATCAGATATCCGGCCGCAAGGGCGCAAAGGCGGAAAACCGCCCCGGCGTTACCCGGGGCAAGCAGTGGGTCACGGTGGATCCCAGCCTTCAGCTGCTGGACACGCCGGGCATCCTCTGGCCCAAATTCGACGATCCTCAGGTGGGCATGATGCTGGCCTACACCGGCGCGGTGAAGGAGGGCGTCATCGATATCGAGGAGCTTTCCTGCCGCCTGATGGAGCTGCTGCTGAAATACTATCCCCAAGTGCTGGCCGACCGCTACAAAGTGGAGGCAGAGCAGGGAACCCCCGGCTATGAGCTGCTGGAGATGGCAGGCCGGAAGCGCGGTCTGCTGCTGCGCGGCGGCGAGGTGCACACTGAGCGGATGGCAAAGGTGCTGATGGACGAATTCCGCAGCGGCAAGCTGGGCAAATTCACCCTGGAAATGCCGGAGGATGTGAGATAATGGAAATAACCATGTGGGAAATTGAGGACGAGCAGTATGCCGCGGGCTTCCGTACCATCTGCGGCGTCGATGAGGCCGGGCGCGGCCCGCTGGCGGGCCCGGTATGCGCTGCCGCGGTGATCCTGCCGCCCCACTGCGCCATTCCCGGGCTGAACGACAGCAAAAAGCTCACCGATAAGCGCCGCCGGGAGCTGCTTCCCCTGATCTGCCAGCAGGCCCTGGCCTATGGCATCGCCTTTGCCACCGAGCAGGAGATCGACGAGATCAATATTTTGCAGGCCACCTTCCTGGCCATGGAGCGGGCCCTGGTTCAGATGAAGCTCCGGCCAGACCTGGCCCTGATCGACGGCAACCGGGAAAAGGACTTTGGCCTCCCGGTGAAAACGGTAGTTAAGGGCGACAGCCTCAGCGCCAATATCGCGGCCGCCTCCGTGCTGGCCAAGGTGACCCGTGACGACTTTATGCTCCGCCAGGCGGAGCTCTACCCCCAGTACGGCTTCGACATTCACAAGGGCTACGGCACCCGCGCCCATTATGCCGCTCTGGAGCAGTACGGCCCGTGCCTCATCCATCGCAGGAGTTTCCTGAAAAAGTTCTATGAGCAGAAGTAATCTGCTGGGGGCCTGGGGCGAGGCTGCGGCGGCGGAATACCTGCGCCGGAAGCATTATAAGATCGTTGCCGTAAATTACCGCTGCCGGGTGGGGGAGATCGACCTGATCGCCGCCAACCGAAGCTATCTGGTCTTTGTGGAGGTAAAGCTGCGCAAGGATGCGGCGTTTGCCCAGGCGCGGGAATTCGTGGACTGGCGGAAGCAGAACCGCATCCGTTCCACGGCGGCGCTGTACCTTTCCTGGCATCCCACGGAGCTTCAGCCCCGGTTCGATGTGATCGAGATCTACGCGCCCCAGGGGACCCAGACCGCAAACCCGGAGATCAACCATTTGGAGGATGCCTTTCAATGAACATACCTGTTTTTGATCTACATTGCGATACGGCTCTGGCCCTGCTTGGCGAGACGGTCAACGAAGCGGGGAGCCTGAAGAAGAATACCTTCCACATCGATCTGGAGCGTGCCGCCCGGCTGGGGGGCTACTGTCAGTGCTTCGCCTGCTACACCACCCCCATGATGCAGGAGCGGTTCGGAATTTCTCCCGTGCTGGTATTTGAGCGGGAGCTGGCTACCATCCAGCGGGAGGTGGATAAAAACAAGCGCCTGATCCGCTTCGCCTATACGGCGGACGAGGTGGAGGCCAACCGGGAGGCGGGGAAGATGTCCGCCATTCTCACCATCGAAGGCCCGGCGGGCTTTGATTTTGACCCGGAGCTGCTGGAAAACCTGCATCAGATCGGTTTCCGTATCTCCACCCTGGGATGGAATGAGTCCAATGTGCTCACCGGCTCCAATGTTACCGGCGGCGGCCTGACGGAAAAGGGCAGGCAATACGTGAGGGAAGCGCAGCGCCTGGGCATCCTGGTGGACGTGAGTCACATCAGTGATGAGGGCTTCTGGGACATCATGGACATTACCCAGGCCCCGGTGGTTGCTTCCCACTCCAACAGCCGCGCCCTGTGCGGCCACTCCCGCAACCTGACCGACGACATGTTCCGCGCCATCTGCCGCACCGGCGGCGTGGCGGGCATCAACCAGTACGCGGATTTTCTGGGAGAGAAGCCGACGCTGGATACCGTCTGCGACCATGTTTTCCATTTCCTGGAGCTGGATCCCGACGGCACCCACATCGCCCTGGGCGGCGATCTGGACGGCTGCTCGGCCTTTGCCCAGGGCTTCACCGGCATCGAAAGCTATCCGGCGCTGGCCGACCGGCTGCTTCAGCGGGGGGCAGGGGAGACACTGATCCGGGATATTTTCTGGAACAACGCCCTGAATGTCCTGCGTGCCGCGGAAAAGAAAGCATAAGGAGGTGCCACATGGCGCTGTACGCCATCGGGGATTTGCATTTGTGTCTGGGTGCGCCCAAGCCCATGGATATATTCGGCGGCGCTTGGGTGGGCTATATGGAGAAGCTCCGCCGAGGGCTGTCCATCCTCCGGCCGGAGGACACTACCGTGCTGATGGGAGACCTGAGCTGGGCGCTGGATCTGGAGTCCGCCAAGGCGGACTTTGAGTGGATCGCCCGGATCCCGGGCCGGAAGATCATCCTCAAGGGGAATCACGACTACTGGTGGAGCACCGCCGCCAAATTTCAGAAATTCTGCCAGGAGAACCGGCTGACGGATATGCATATTCTGAACAACAATTTTTATGAATATGATGGCTATGCCATCTGCGGCACCCGGGGCTGGAACTACGAGGAAAAGCGGGGAACACCCCACGACGAGAAGATCTTCAAGCGGGAGCTGATCCGCCTGGAGGCGTCTCTGAAGGCGGCAGGGGAACGGCCCAAGCTGGTGTTCCTCCACTACCCGCCCCGCAGCAAGGGCTATGAGTGCCCGGAGATCCTGGAGCTGCTCCGCCGCTATGAGGTGCGCCGCTGCTTTTATGCCCATCTTCACGGCCCCAGCCACCGCCTGGCGCTGGAAGGACAGCACGATGGGATCGATTATCGGCTGCTGGCAGCAGATTTCATAAATTTCGAGCCGCAGAAAATCCTTCCTTAGAAAATAATGTGAAATATTAGAAAACTTTTCAGAAATGTGTGGACAACCCGGATTTATTTTGATAGAATATATCGGCTGAATCATAATGACATAGAAAGGCGCCGCACTGCGGCTCCGATTGGGAGGAAATATTCAAATGAAAGTCAATAGCGTAGAAAAGAACGGCAATAAGGCCACCGTGGTGGTGGAGATCGACAAGGAATTGATGGAATCCGGCGTCAATAAGGCCTATCTGAAGGCCCGCAAGAATATCATGGTCCCCGGCTTCCGTAAGGGCAAGGCCACCCGGAAAATGATCGAGAGCATGTACGGCGCGCACGTTTTCTATGAAGACGGCCTGGAAGAGATCTTCCCTGAGATTTATGACTTTGCCATCGCCCATCAGGAGGGCTTCAAGGCTGTGGGCCGCCCCAACCTGACCGATATGCAGATCAGCGATGACAACATCGTCACCCTGACCCTCACCACCGAGATCTATCCCGAGGTCACCCTGGGCCAGTACAAGGGCCTGGAAGTGGAGAAGACTCAGGTCACCGTGACCGACGAGCAGGTGCAGGCCGAGCTGGACCAGATGGCCCAGAATGTGGCTGCCATTGAGACGGTGGACGGCCCCGCCAAGCTGGGCGACACCGCCAACATCGATTTTGAGGGCTTCGACAACGGCGTTCCCTTCGAGGGCGGCAAGGGCGAGAATCACGACCTGAAGCTGGGCAGCGGCTCCTTTGTCCCCGGCTTTGAGGAGCAGATCGTGGGCATGTCCGCCGGCGAGGAGAAGGACATCGACATCACCTTCCCCCAGGATTATCACAAGGATCTGGCCGGTAAGGCCGTGGTGTTCCACGTGAAGGTCAATAAGGTCACCGAAACCATCGTGCCCGAAATGGATGACGAGTTTGCCAAGGACGTCTCCGAGTTTGACACCCTGGAGGCGCTGAAGGCCGACATCCGCGCCAAGGCGCTGGAGCGGGCCGAGAAGACTGCCCAGACCAATTTTGAGACTGCCTGTGTGGACAAGGCCGCCGAGAATACCACCGTGGACCTGCCCAACGCCCTGATCGAGCGGGAGCTGGACACCCAGATGGAGCGCTTTGCCTACCAGCTGCAAATGGGCGGCTACTCCATGGAGCAGTACGCCAAGATGATGGGCGGCGACGTGAGTACCATGCGCAATGCTTTCCGTCCCTCCGCTGAGAAGCAGGCCAAGGTTTCCGTTACCCTGGAGAAGATCGCCGAGGTGGAGAACGTGGCTGTCACCGACGAGGAGATCGCCGCTGAGATCGAGTCCCTGGCCAAGCAGTACGAGATGGAAGCCGACAAGGTCAAGGAGATGGTCCCCGCTGCCGAGCTGACCGAGAGCCTCAAGACCCGCAAGGCCGTCCAGATCATCGTGGACAGCGCCGTTGCCGTGGCTCCCAAGGCAGAGGAGAAGACCGAGGAATAAGCGCCCGTCTCGATGGTTAGAATGTTTCAAAGGCACCTTCAAGCCGCCTGCGGAAATTCCTGAATTTGTCCCAGCCGCCGTGTTTTTGCGCCGGAACGTGCGCGAGGCACCCGGCTGGGTTTCAGCCGGGAGGCTTTGAAGCGTTTTCTCTATGAAAGGAGACATCACCATGAGTTTAGTACCCTATGTTGTTGAGCAGACCAGCCGCGGAGAGCGCAGCTATGATATTTTTTCCCGCCTGCTGAACGACCGCATTATTTTCCTGTCCGAGGAGGTCAACGATACCACCGCCAGCCTGGTGGTGGCGCAGCTGCTGTACCTGGAGGCCCAGGACCCGGACAAGGACATTCAGTTTTATATCAACAGCCCCGGCGGAAGCGTAACGGCTGGCATGGCCATCTATGACACCATGCAGTATATCAAGTGCGACGTGGCCACCATCTGCGTAGGTCTGGCCGCCTCCATGGCCGCTTTCCTGCTCAGCGCGGGCACCAAGGGCAAGCGGATGGCGCTGCCCAATTCCGAGATTATGATCCACCAGCCCAGCGCCGGTACCCAGGGGCAGATCACGGATATGGCCATCCATCTGAAGCGCCTGCAAACCGTGAAGGAGCGGATGAACCGCATCCTGGCCGAAAACACGGGCCGGACCATCGAGGAGGTCACCGCCGCCTGCGAACGGGATAACTTTATGATGGCACAGGAGGCCAAGGACTTTGGCCTGATCGACCGGGTGCTGGAGCATCATTGATTATTTGGAAATGAGGTAATGCCTTCATGGCAAGAAATTCAGAGCAGCAGATTCGCTGCAGCTTCTGCGGAAAGCGGGAGAATCAGACCTCAAAAATGATTGCCGGCCCGGGCGTGTATATTTGCAGCGATTGTGTGCATGCGTGCAGCGACCTGCTGCGTGACGAGATCGATGTGGGCCAGGGCGGCCACCCCACGCTGGATAAACTGCCCACCCCCATTGAGATCAAGGCGTTCATGGATCATTACATCGTCGGGCAGGAGGAGGCCAAGGTCGCCCTGTCCGTGGCGGTGTACAATCATTACAAGCGCATTTACTTTGGCGGCAACACCGATGTGGAGCTGCAAAAGAGCAACATTCTTCTGATCGGCCCCACCGGCTCCGGCAAGACCCTCTTTGCCCAGACCCTGGCCAAGATATTGAATGTGCCCTTTGCCATTGCCGACGCCACCACACTCACTGAGGCGGGTTACGTGGGCGACGATGTGGAGAATATCCTGCTTCGCCTGCTGCAAGCCGCCGATTTCGATGTGGAGCGGGCGCAGACCGGCATCATTTACATTGACGAAATGGATAAGATCGCCCGCAAGAGCGAGAACACCTCCATCACCCGGGACGTTTCCGGCGAGGGCGTGCAGCAGGCGCTGCTGAAGATTCTGGAGGGCACCGTCGCCGGTGTTCCCCCCCAGGGCGGCCGCAAGCATCCCCAGCAGGAGATGATCCAGGTGGATACCACCAACATCCTGTTTATCTGCGGCGGTGCCTTCGATGGCCTGGATAAGATCATCGAGGCCCGGACCGACCGCTCCGCCATCGGCTTCGATTCCCCGGTGGAGAGCCGGAAGAAGCGGGACGTGGGCAAGATCCTTGCCCAGGTGGAGCCCCACGATCTGCTGAAATTCGGCATCATCCCGGAGCTGGTGGGCCGTATGCCCGTCATCACCAATTTGCAGAGCCTGACCAAAGAAGACCTGGTCCGCATTATGGTGGAGCCGAAAAACGCCCTGTGCAAGCAGTACCAGGCGCTCCTGAGCATGGACGGGGTCAGCCTGGAGATCACCGACGAGGCGCTTCAGCGCATTGCGCAGAAGGCCCTGGAGCGGGAGATTGGAGCCAGAGGTCTGCGCGCCATTATGGAGAAGCTCATGACCGGCATCATGTACCAGATCCCGTCGGACCTGAGCATCCAGAAGGTCGTCATCACGCCGGAGTGCGTGGACGGCGCGCCTGCCCAGATCATCCGGGATGCCAGCCACCCCCGGGAAAAGCTGGCAGGAAAACAATAAACGCAAGGGGGTAGGTTTCTATCCCCTTTTTCCATTACCCAAGTAAGGAGGGATCATCCCTTGTCTGAAATTACTTATGCAGGCTCCATGCCTGTTCTCGCGCTGCGGGGCCTGGCCGTCTACCCCGAGCAGACCGTCCACTTTGATGTGGGCAGAACCAAGTCGGCCATGGCGCTGGACGCTGCCATGAAGAAGGATCAGATTCTGTTCCTGGTGCCCCAGAAGGACATTCTGGTGGATGATCCCAAGCTTTCCGACTTGTGCGCCGTGGGCACGGTGGTGCGCATCAAGCAGCTGCTCAACGCCCCGGAGGAAAATCTCCGTGTCCTGGTCACCGGCCTGGCCCGTGCCAGGATTGCCCAGATGCAGCAGACCGAGCCGTTCCTCAGCGCGCTGGTGGAGTCCGTCCCCTGCCCGGAGGAAGTGGATTCTCCCAAGGGCAAGGCGCTGCGCCGGGAGGCATGCACTCTGTATAATTCCTATCTGGAGCTGACCGATCATCCGGCCCAGATGGTGCAGCTGCGGATGCTGGCCAGCGAGAAGAGCGGCTTTGTGGCCGACTGCATTGCCCAGAATTCCGGCCTGGATTATACGGAAAAGACAAAGCTTCTGCTCCAGCTCAACCCCACCCGCCGCCTGGAGATGGCGGTGACCTACCTGACCAAGGAGCTGGAGGTACTGCGCCTGGAATCCGAAATTCAGGATAAGACCCGGGCCGCCATCGATCAGAACCAGCGGGATTACTATCTGCGCGAGCAGATGCGAACCATCCGTGAGGAGCTGGGCGAGGGCGACGAGGAAGAGGAATACGACGAGGACACCGCCCGCATCAATGCCCTTCCCCTGAAGGAGGAATACCGCAATAAGCTCCTGAAGGACGCCATGAAGCTGAAAAAGCAGCCCTTTGGCTCCTCCGAGGCCTCGGTGCTGCGCAACTATCTGGATACCGTGCTGGATCTGCCCTGGGGCAAATACTCCAAGGAGCGGCTGGATGTCCAGGCGGCCTCCAAAATCCTGGAGCATGACCACTTCGGCCTGGAAAAGGTAAAGCAGCGGATTCTGGAAACCATTGCCGTCCGCCAGCTGGCCCCACACATGCCGCCTCAGATTCTCTGCCTGGTCGGCCCTCCGGGTGTGGGCAAGACCTCTATCTCCTATTCCATCGCCCGGAGCCTGAACCGCAAAATGGTGCGTATCTCCCTGGGCGGCGTCCATGACGAGGCGGATATCCGCGGCCACCGCAAGACCTATGTGGGGGCTATGCCCGGCCGGATCATGGCGGCCATGACCCAGGCGGGCACCTGCAACCCGGTGCTGCTGCTGGACGAGATCGACAAGATGGGCAGCGACTATCGGGGTGACCCCAGCGCCGCGCTGCTGGAGGTTCTGGACGCGGAGCAGAACCACTCCTATCGGGATCACTATCTGGAAATCCCATTTGACCTGTCCAACGTGATGTTTATCACCACCGCCAATACCCTGGATACGGTGCCCCGCCCGCTGCTGGATCGGATGGAGGTCATCGAGCTGAATTCCTATACGGATGAAGAAAAGCTGATGATCGCCAAGAACCATCTGGTGCCCAAGCAGCTTGCCAAGCACGGGCTGAAAAAGTCCCAGCTGCGCATCACCGACGATGCCATCCGGGAGATCATCGAGTGCTACACCCGGGAATCCGGCGTGCGGAATCTGGAGCGCTCCATCGGCGATATCTGCCGCAAGACAGATATGCAGCTGCTGAGCAATCCCGATATGAAGCGGGTGACGGTGACCTGCGCCAATATGGAGCAGTTCCTGGGCGTTCGGAAATTCCTGCCCGACCGTCTGCCCGGCACGGATCAGGTGGGCCTGGTTACCGGCCTGGCCTGGACTTCCGTGGGCGGCGAGACCCTGGAGGTAGAGGTAAACGTGATGGAGGGCACCGGCAAGCTGGAGCTGACCGGCAACCTGGGCGATGTGATGAAGGAATCCGTCCACGCCGCCCTGAGCTACATCCGGGCCAACTGCGCCAAGCTGGGCATTGCCCCGGACTTCTATAAAACCAAGGATATCCACGTCCATTTCCCGGAGGGGGCAGTGCCAAAGGATGGCCCCTCCGCCGGTGTGACGGTGACCACCGCCATCGTATCCGCCCTTACCGGCGCAACGGTGCGCCGGGATGTGGCCATGACCGGCGAGGTGACCCTGAGAGGCCGGGTGCTGCGCATCGGCGGCCTGAAGGAAAAGACCATGGCCGCCCTGCGGCACGGCGTCCGCACGGTGATCATCCCCGCCGAAAACGAGCGGGACCTGGAGGAAATCGACCAGACCGTCCGCAAGCAGCTCAATTTCATCACGGCCCGCAGTGTGGATACCGTGCTGGATGCCGCGCTGAACCGCCAGGTGGAGGTGCCGCCCACGGTGCTGGGGACCTTGCCGGAGGATGCCGCCAAGCTGCGCCGCCCCGGTTTGCAGCAGTAAGGGGGGCGCGGATGAATTTTCAGAATGTGGAATTCCTGATCTCCGCTGCCGCACCGAAGGATTTTCCCGCCAACCGTCTGCCGGAGATTGCCTTCGCCGGAAAATCCAACGTGGGTAAGTCCTCCGTAATCAACCGGCTGTTACAGCGGAAGAATTTCGCCAGAGTGGGGGATAAGCCCGGTAAGACTGTTCACGTGAATTATTTCACGCTGGATCGGAAGTGCTACCTGGTTGACCTGCCCGGCTATGGCTTCGCCAAGGTCTCCCAGAGCGAAAAAGAGCGCTGGGGCAAGCTGATGGAGGATTACTTCGCCGCGAACCGCATCACCCTGGGCATTCTGATCGTGGATTACCGCCACCCGCCCACGAACAACGACATCACCATGGCCCGCTGGTTCCTGGACAGCGGCTGCCCCTTCGCGGTGGTGGCCAACAAAATGGACAAGCTGAAAAAAAGCGAGCTGGTGCCGAATCTTCAGCTTATCCGCCAGGATCTGGAGCTGCCGGACAGCTGCCCGGTGATCCCTTTCTCTGCCGAAAAGGGGGACGGAAGAGATGCCCTGGTAAAGCTGATCCTGGATACCGTGGAGCCCAAATGAAACGAATCCCTTGCCGCACCCGATGGCGCGGCAAGGGATTTTCGCGTATATCCGGCGGCCTCCGGGTGGCTCCAGACATTGCGGTACATCGCCTCCCAGTCCCGGAATTCTGCTTTGCGCAGGATCAACCGATCTGTTTCGTACATTCGCTATCCATCCTCCTTGTTTCAAACATTCTTACGGATTATATCGTGCATTTACCGAAAAAATCATAGGCTAACAAAAGTTTTCCCCCGCAGCCCGATCCTTCGGGGGGCACGGCCAGCATTCGCATTCCGGCGGCGCTCATTATGCGGTAACGGGGCGCAGAATGGCGTTCGATTCCTGGCACGGCAGTGCCCGTTAGACCTTTTTCCGAGAGAGCCGCGTGTATACTGAATCCGAAATCATTCAAGGGAGGATTCAGAAAAATGGGAATAAGGATTTTGTGTCTGATCTGTGCTGCGGTGGTCTTGATAACGGCATTTTTCGGAATCCGTGGGGAGGCCCAGAGGTGGAGAGCAGCGCCGCCGGGGTGCGCTCACCTGTCCAAGGCCAGCGCCGTCCGCAGCTCCACACCGCTGGCCTCCGCCATGCTGCTGGTGCTGGGCGGACTGGGAATATCCATGTTGTTTGATAAAAAGAATAAAAAGTAATTGCCGCATTTTCAGCCGGGACATCCTGACGGGTGCCCTGGCTTTTTTCTTGCTTTATAGATTCTCTTGAAGTTGACCGCTCTATTTGCTATAATGGAGCTGGGATGTGATGGAATTGATTGAAATCTGCTATCAGGACGAGGATGTTCTGGTTTGCGTCAAGCCGCCCCGGGTGCTGTCCACCGACGAGCCGGGGGGCCTGCCGGAGCTGCTGCGCATCCAGCTGAGCGATCCCGGCGCGGATCTGCGCACGGTGCACCGGCTGGACCGGGTGGTCGGCGGCCTGATGGTTCTGGCCCGCAGTCCCCAGGCGGCTTCGGAGCTTTCCCGCCAGGTGCGGGAGGGACTTTTCCGAAAGACCTATTGGGCAGTCCTTCACGGCGTCCCGGACCGAAATGCCGACACCCTTGAGGACCTTCTGGGCCGGGACAAGGCAAGGAAGATGACCTATGTGGCCACCGCACCGGGCAAGGGAATTCAGCCCGCCAGCCTCAGCTATGAGCTCCTGGGCCGAAACGGTGATTCCAGCTTGGTTCGGATCCAGCTGCACACCGGCAGGACCCACCAGATCCGGGTGCAGTTTGCCAGCCGGGGCTTCCCTCTGTGGGGGGAGCGAAAATATTCTACGCTGGATGATCCCTGCGAGATCGCCCTGTTTTCCCAGGAAATTGGCTTCCTGCATCCCGGAACGGGAAAAGAAATGACCTTTTCCCATGTGCCGCCCTCAGGCTTCCCCTGGAGCGGCTTCCAGCAGCCCTAGCAGCGCCTCCCGGAAGCTTCGGTCCTGCTCCGGCCTTCGCTTGCCAGGCCCCTTGGTCCGCCCGCCGCCCCGGCGGAACTTCTGCGCCTCGTGCCGCTCCAGAAGGAGGGCGTCGATATTCCATTGGGTATATTCCCACCCATCCTGATGCAGCACCTGCGCCCCACGGGCCAGACACATGGAGGCCACGCCGTAATCCTGGGTGACTACGATGTCCCCGGCGCGTACCCGGTTGGCCAGCGCGTAGTCCACGCTGTCCGCTCCCTTGTCAAAGGTGAGCACCTGTACGTCACCACGGCGCATCTCATGAGCTGTGTCGCACAGCAGCAGACAGGGAACTTGCTTCATTTGGCACACCTGAGCGGCGATCCCCACCACCGGGCAGCCGTCTCCGTCGATTAAAACACGCATATCAAATCTCCTTTTGACGGATTATACCATATCAAAAGGGAGAAAGCAAAGAAAAGAGGATGTTTATGACCCATTACGATTTTTTCCAGAATAAGGAATGCGAATATTACCCCTGCCACCCCGGCGCGGACCCGGAAACCTTCAGCTGCCTGTTCTGCTATTGCCCACTTTACGCCCTGGGCGACCGCTGCGGCGGCAACTTCCGCTACAATGCCAAGGGCATCAAGGACTGCACCAACTGCCTGCGCCCCCACCAGCGGGAAAACTACCGCGAGATCACAACAAAGCTCATGGAGGTCATCGAGCTTGCGAAAAAGAAGCCGGAAAATCCTTGATTTTTCCCGCGAATGCTGATATAATACCCTTGCTTTGCGAGCAGACACGGAGAGTTACTCAAGTGGTCGAAGAGGCGTGACTCGAAATCGTGGTCGCTACTCGGTAGCTCCCTGTCCGGAATCCCTTGATTTTACGGGGTTTTTCGGGTATTCTTAACTTGATATTTTTGCTTGTTCTCCCCATCAGTTCTCCCCGTTTTCTGAGGTGCTGATGTTGAGATAAATACGGAGACGTATCGAAGTGGTCATAACGGGACTGACTCGAAATCGTGGTCGCTACTCGGTAGCTCCCTGTCCGGAATCCCTTGATTTTACGGGTATTCTTAACTTGATATTTTTGCTTGTTCTCCCCATCAGTTCTCCCCGTTTTCTGAGGTGCTGATGTTGAGATAAATACGGAGACGTATCGAAGTGGTCATAACGGGACTGACTCGAAATCAGTTGATCCGCAAGGGTCCGTGGGTTCGAATCCCACCGTCTCCGCCAGAAATCACGCCAGTAGTCGGTTTTTCCGGCTGCTGGCTTTTCTTTTTCAGTTCGGTGCAAAGCCCAAACCATTGAGCATTGCGTCAGCCGAAGTCAGCTTCGAGCTGTAATCCAGATGTGCGTAGATGTTTGCCGTAGTTGAAAAGTCGCTGTGACCAAGCCACTCCTGAATCTGCTTCATAGGCACACCGTTTGCCAAAAGGAGCGAAGCACAGCTATGCCGGAGATCGTGATACCTGATCTGTCTCATGCCGTTTGTCTTGAGAAGCTTTGGAAAGCTCTCTGTGACATAATGCGGCTTGATCAGATCGCCAATCTCGTTGACACATACATACTCAAGGTAGTCCTTGATGTAGCTGCGTCCGCACAGGCGGCGGTTTTCCTGCTGCTCTTCTTTCAGAGCAAGAAGGCGTTCTCTCATGAACGGAACAAGAGGCAGTGTTCTCATGCTCGATTTGGTCTTGGTGGTGTCCGAAGCGACCAGAATGCGCTTGCCGTCCAGATCGCAGGAAGTAACCGTGTGCCGGATCGTGATGGTGTTCTGCTCAAAGTCAATGGCATCCCATTTCAAACCGATTGCCTCACTCCGGCGCAGACCGTAGAATGCGCCAAACAGGATCGGTAATTCGAGCTTGGTTCCCTTTGCGGCTTCAAAAAGAGCATTGACCTCTTCGGCATCATAAAAGCTACCAACATAGCGGTCTTTCTTCGGACGCTCAACCTTATCAGCCGGGTTTACATCGATCAGGTCAATTTTCACGGCATACTTGAGTGCTTTGTGAATGTTGGCGTGATAATGGATGACCGAGGAAGCGCTGACACGCTCAAGCTCACTCAGATAAAACTCCTGAATATCCTTTGCGGTCAGATTCTTGAGTGTCACTTCTCTTTCGCGGAAGTACGGCGATACGATTTTCTTAACCGTAGTCGAGTATGAAGCGAATGTCGGGACTGCAACCGAGCTTTTGATGATGTCGAGCCACTTTTCCATATAGTCCGCGAACAGAATGTCTCCGTTCATGACCTTCGGCTCTTCGGGATTGAAATTGCGTCGTGCGTCCATCAGGATTGCTTCGGCGCGTTTTTTGTTTCCCTTCACAGTAAGCCCGGTGGAAATCCACTTGGTCTTTCTTTTTCCGAGAGAATCGGTGTAGTTCAACACGGCGTAGTAATATCCGCTTTTTTCGCGGAGATGTCCTGCTACCATAATTATCCTCCTTCTTTGTAGCAGAGACACCTACCTGATACCGTGCTTCTATTATACCAGAACCGGGTTCGAATTGGAGGACCTCTGCCGAACATTTTTTGTAAACAAATTGAGTCCAAGCATTACGCCGTGACTGCTTCTCCGCAACCGATGCAGAGAAACGTGAAAAGATGAGCCTTCGGAATACGATAGGCTCTGCCGACTTTGAGACAACAGATTTTGCCTTCCCGCAGGATGCGGTAGCCGGTCTTTGTGCTGATGCTGAGTATTTCGCACATCTGCTCAATGCTCATCACATCGGGATAGTCTTTCAGCATGAGCTTGTAGGCATCGCGCTGAGAAATGGTTGATGCGGTATTCACCCGTCTCACCTCCACAAGATTTGATTTTGCCTTATCAGCAAAAGGATAGGCAACAGTCAATTTTGAATAGACTGCTGCCCATAGTTTTTGATGATAAATCTTGACTCGGCAAATTTGCAGCTCGCACCCCTGCCGAATAGGGAATGCTGCGGACTACCGGCGGCAACCGGTATCACGGGAATCTCACCCCTCCGAGGAACGCTCCGAGCCGCCTCTCCAAAGAAGAGACGGAAGTATCATTATACCCGGCATCTGCATCATCGCAAGCAGCCGTCACCACATGATTTGCACAGCAAATCCGACTGTTATAGCTCTCCGGTGGTCGCTCACTCTCATGCGAGAGGTCTTGGCGTCGGAAGCCGTGTTGCTTCGCAGAAGCGGAAAGATCCACAGCACTGAACTATTCGGTTTTCAAGGAACAAGTGAAGATGGATAATCACCCTCTTCACCTTACAACGGACAGAAAAACGCAAAATGGGGGGGGGTACACTTAAAAATTATTTTTAATTTTTTTGCAGACCGCATTTTTGGTTTCCAATACGCTTTTGTGGTTGCAGTGCTTCTGTTTGGCATATTTTCTAACGCTCATTCCACCGAGGATAATTTTGTTGAAGACCTGTCTCTGGTTTTTGGTCAGAGTCTTTCTAAAATCTTTGATCCACTGCTTAGTCACAAAGTCCTGAATACAGTCATGTGTGTCGATAAGCCATGCGGGTTCATCTACGTCATCCGCACTGACAACATTAAGAGAAAGAATTGTCTGAGGCATAGCATCGTCGGGGTCATTTGAGGTGAAGGCTCTCCGCATCTGTTTTTCTTCTAATCGCAGAACCTTCATGACCTCTCGGTCAACTTCACTGACTTCACCGGTACGTTTGATGCGTACCATGCACTTTCCGTCCTCCGTTGTCCAAAGGCCATAGTCAAATTCGATGGGTGTTTTCATTGCTTGTCCTTTCTGCTGGTGCAGAACAGCGGATGGACAAGTCAAAAAAAGAGCCGCATGACGGTGAGTTGTGATCCCATGCCGATAAAACAGAGTGCAAACACTCTGTTCATGCGGCATTAGGAAGACTCACCAGTCAGCGGCTCCACAGCACAGCTATCAAATATTTATTTGTTAAACTCCTTATCCTCTATTGAGGTGGAGATATAACCTTCTCATGCTGAGAACATTAAAGACGGTTTCTTTTCCGCAGAGCTTACACTTTGCCTGAACGTGACCTCTTGTATCCTCAAAAACGATGATGGTATTGTGATGACAGTACGGGCATTCCATCGTTCGCCTCTTCTGGCTGGCAATGGCGATACGCGCCCGTCTGATCTTCATCTGCATTTCAGCAGACGGTTCAGTAACACGGATATTCTTTTTCATGCCCATACCTCCGTCGGATCATCGAACTCTGAATATGGGCGGTCTTCGAGATAACCAAGCTGGCGCAGACGGATGACGGTTGCGGACTGGGAAACACCAAGTTGTGCGCATATCGCTTTGAGCGACAGGCGATCCCGGTATGTAAAGTAGCCGCCATAGGACGTCAGCTTCTTCTCAGGGATGAAATACCATGCGGCAAGGTCAATTTCTTTCTGCGGCATCAGGATTGCCGCTCCGAGGACATTTGCTTGCCATTCATTCCAGTCCTCATGTGTTTTGAGATCGCGCAGCGAATAGGCTGTTCGTGCGGAATACTGCTGGTTGCAGCACTGCTTGACTTCATCGGATTCCATCTGATAAAGAATCTGATGAGCGCATTCATGGGCAAGAGTGAAGCGCCGCTTCCCGCAGAGCTTCTTTATCTGTCCCTGATGGATGAAGCTCTCGTCGAGCAACACCTGATTGCATTTAAGCGGAAGTGTCCGCCTGACACCCTTTTCCTCCACGATGTACTCTGTATCTGCATAGGCACTCAAGCCGCAGATGCTTCCATCGGAGGACAGGCGGGCAAAAGACACTTGCAAGCCGAGATAGTCTCTTGCGAACTGATCAATCGGCGTAGCACAAGCCATACGGACTTCCTCGGACTCCGTGCCGAAGAAAAACTTGTTGAAGTCTTCCGTGACGGCTGCTGCAATTTCTTCGATTTGCTTCTGAGATAAGATCACCGGGCATTCTCCTTTGCTTCGACAAACCACTTGTCTCCTTCATGAAAAAGGAACGACTCCTTTCCTTTAATCATGACTGTGTAACGGATGCCGCCACCACCAACCTTCTTGGATGTGGCGCGGCACTTGTAAAGAATCTGGTCGATCTGAAAAATCAAACCGTCCTTCCAACGGATGAGCCTGGGCTGGATTGCGCCTTCCTCATCGACATCGAGATTTACCGAAACATACGCTTTTCGGCACTTCGAGCAGTTCATGAGCTACCTCCGTTCATAAAAAAGTTACCTGTTTTTCGACACGAAATTCCTCAACATCATTGACACACACATCGTTCGCGTGGTATCATAATTACGAACAGAGATTTCGTGTAGATATAGTATAGCACGAACATCGTGTTCGCGTCAATAAGATAGACGAAAGTTATGTTCGTGTTTACGGAAAATTTAAGAAAGAGGTGCCTTATGGGATTCAAAGACAGGCTTAAAGAGAAGAGAGTTGAGGCAAACCTGACGCAAGCCGCTCTCGCGGAAAAAGTCTCTGTTACTGCAAGGACAATTCAAAATTATGAGCTTGGCACTCGAAAACCTACAAAATACGATATTGTAAAAAAACTTGCCGAAGCTCTGAACACAACGCCGGAATATCTTCTCGGCAACGGCGGGATGCTCGTTCTCGCAGCACAGGAACAAGGCGGAGCAAAAGCAGCGCGTGAGATAGATGAACTGGTGAGTGAAGTCACCGGTATGTTCGCGGGAGGTAAACTCAGTGAGGATGCGCTTGACGGCGCGATGCAGGCACTCACCAGAGCCTATTGGATTGCAAAGGAAAAGAACAAGAAGTACACGCCGAAAAAATATCGGAAAGAGCAGCCGGAGGAATAAGTCCGGATTTTTGTACAGGGTGTTCTTTATAATGGATCATGATGATCCACGAATGGAGGTGGCGCGATGAATGCCGAACAGCTATCAAAAGTTGGCAGCGATCTTGTACGACGCTGCGGCACACGAGATCCTTTTCAGATAGCAAAAGAGCTGGGCATCATTGTTCTGGATGATTGCAAAAACTTCGGGCAACTCAAAGGAATGTATCGCGTTGTCAAGAAAAATCGCTTTATTTTCTTGAATCAGGATTTAAGTCCGCAAACGAAGCGTATTGTATGCGCTCACGAGATCGGTCACGACCGACTTCACCGCGCACTTGCAAAAGGTGATGGATTGCAGGAGTTTGTGCTTTACAAGATGAACTCTATCCCTGAGTACGAGGCGAACATTGTTGCGGCTGAGATATTACTTGATTCCGACGAGGTGCTTGAGTACATTTACGATTATGGGTACACTTCGGCGCAGATTGCACAGGCGATGCACACAGACATCAACTTGATTGCCTTGAAGATTGCGCATTTGGCAGAGACAGGGCATGATCTTCGCCGGATAGATTACCGAAGTGATTTTTTGAAATAAAGAGGTGGCGTATGACAAGAAGCGAAGTTATGAGAGACTTCATGAAGAAGACCATGGTTCCGGTCGCAGTTGCACTTCTGCTGTTTTCTATTTTCAGCCGCATATTTGTTGAGAACGGATCGCCGGACTATTTCCTGATCTGGCTTGCTTGCGGAGTGCCTTTTGGCATTGGGAAGATGTTCACGCTGATTCCGATTGGCTTTGGTATTTCCGGGACAGTAGGTGTTGTTGCACTCAACCTTGTCTTTGGCGGTCTGATCGGCGGCGTAATTCTGATCTGGAAGCTGGCAGTTGCCCTCTGGTATCTGCCCCTGACCATATACAGACTTGTGACTTGAGAAAAGAGGAAAAAACATGAGCAAGAAACTTGTAGCATATTTTTCTGCGTCCGGCGTGACCGCGAAGGTTGCCGAGACGCTGGCAGAGGCAATCGGCGCGGACATCTTTGAGATTGAGCCGAAGGTGCCTTACACGGAAGCTGATCTGAACTGGATGGACAAAAAAGCCCGAAGCACGATTGAGATGAATGATCTTGCTTCCCGTCCTGAGATTGCCGTAAAGCGGAACAACATGAAGGACTACGATACAATCTTTGTTGGCTTCCCGATCTGGTGGTACGTTGCGCCGACGATTATCAATACGTTCCTTGAGAGCTATGATCTGACCGGCAAGACGATCATCCCGTTTGCGACCTCCGGCGGAAGCGACATTGGCAAGACGAACGAGCGCCTTGCGCCGAGCTGCAAAGGTGCAAAGCTGATGGACGGCAAGGTCTTCAAGGGCAGCGTCGGGCATCAGGAGCTTACGGCGTGGGTTGAAGGACTTGGACTTTAAGGGGCAGACAAATCGAAATTTATATATAAAGGAGAATATTGATGAAACTGTTTTTATGTTCGCACTTTTCAAGTGTAGGAAGTCTGATAAAGGAAGAAATTGAAA
>OLHA01000366.1_pt1 | contig 26622 bp, 24 predicted proteins | sample 1605961 | NCBI WGS metagenome assembly OLHA01 (sample SAMN03283288) | human gut metagenome | biome: human-associated habitat; material: feces | host: Homo sapiens | place: Peru | collected 2012
AAAGTGCCGAAAAGGGGCACTGACGGGCGACATGGGTTCGAATCCCGTCAGCCTAGCAGACCTTTTTGTTAATCACACAATAAACAGTGTATTGCACGAATCATAACTCCGGCTTTTGAATCCCGAAATCCGAATTGATCACGGGTTGTATCTGTTTTCCTTCGAGGGCGCATTCAAGCGCCGGCAGCGTCTTTGAAAAATCCGCAACGATTGAAGTCGGTTTGCCTACGGGATCATCCTGACGGTACGGCACAAAGTAAATGTTTTTGCAGTTTGCCAGTGCGCCGATGTTTTTCGCAGCACCGGCGAGTGCGTCGTTTGTCGAAACGGCTATAAGAAGCGGACGCGCGTTGCGCAAATGCGATTTTGCGGCAAGTGTTACGGGTGTGTCGGCTATTCCCGACGCAAGCTTTGCAAGTGTGTTTCCCGTGCACGGCTCGATAATAAGGGCGTCGAGCAGTTTTTTCGGTCCTATCGGTTCGGCATCCGTGAGAGTGGCTATTATTTTTCTTCCGCATATCGCTTCTGCTTCCGCAGTAAAATCGCGCGCCTTGCCGAAACGCGTGTCGGTGGAAAACGCATTGTAGCTCATGATCGGGTGCACTTCGTAACCCGCGTCGACAAGCACTTTCATAACGGGTATAACCTTTTTGAATGTGCAGAACGATCCGCACATGGCAAAACCTATATGTTTTTCGTTCATACCGCACCTCCCGAAAGCTTTGTTACGATGGCTTCGGCAATTACTTCTCCCGCCGTTATCGGCGACGTTTTGCCGGGAAGCGAAAACTCTTTTATCACGGTGAATCCCTTTTTTCTGGCTGCGTCAAAGTCAAGTCCGTAGGGTGCCGATGCCGTTTCGATTATCACCGTATCGGACGATAGAGCGTTCAGCTCGTCTTCTCCCAGAATGTGCGACGGCACGGTGTTTATCAAACAGTCGAAATTTCTTTTTTCACATCCGAAATATTGAAGCTCCTCTGTTTCAAGTCCTGCGCAGTCGGCTTTTGCGAGCTGTTCGGGCGAACGTGCAAACACGGTAACTTCCGCACCGAGTGCTTTCAGAAGCTTTGCCGTAAAATATCCGACTCTGCCGTAACCCGTTACAGCCGCTTTCATTCCGAATACGGTCTTAGGAATCTTATCCGTTATTATTCCCAACACTCCCTCTGCGGTAAGCAGGGCGTTTTTGATTATGAGCGATTGAAATTTATAGTAATCGTAATAAACACACCCGATATCGGCAAGCGCTCTTTCGAGCTGCTTTGTGCCCATTCCGTAAAACACCTTTTTTTCGGGTGTTAACAGCCGTGTTATATCACTTAACGGTATTTCTCTGCCGCAAAACGGAGTGTTGAGGAGCTTTCCGTTTTTGCTGACGGGCAGAGGCAAAATTATTATGTCTGCCGACATTGCCTTTTCAAGCTCGTCTGTTTTTCCGAGCGCGGCATTGTCGGGACTTAATTCAAAGCCGAACAGATATGTTTTATATCCGGCTGCCCGCAATTTTTCGGCGCAGTATATCTGTCGGGTGTCCCCGCCGATAACCGCAGCCGTGTCAAAATCGGTCAATATGATCTCCTCCTCACTTCATGATATGTAAAAGAGTAAAACCTGTCACCTGTTTTTTGCGCCGGAGTGCCGAAACGGACACTATTTTTCCGTTTTCGCCGATGCAAAGTCACAAAAACCGAAAAAAGCTTGACAAAACCGCTTTATTATTCTACAATACAGGATATAAAACAAAGACCGTGAAAAAGAGAGTAACCGATTTTCCAAAGCTTCAGAGAGCGGGGCAGGCTGTGAACCCGCGCGAGTAGATTTCGGTGAAAATCACTTTGGAGTTGCCGTTCCGAAACAGTATCGGAAGTAGGGACGGACGGAAGCTCACCGTTATCGGAGACACATATGTCAGTATGTAATAGGTGGTTTATAAACGATGGCTTTCGTCCTATTGCGGGCGGAAGCCGTTTCTTTTTTTTACAATAAACGGAGGTAGATCAAATGTACAAAAAGGTTTCAACCGATTTGAATTTTGTTCAGCGCGAAAAGCTTGTTGAAGACTTCTGGCGTCAGAATCACATTTTTGAAAAAAGTATGGATACGCGCAAAAAAGGCAAGTCATACGTTTTTTATGACGGTCCGCCTACGGCTAACGGAAAGCCGCACATCGGACATGTTCTTACGCGTGTCATAAAAGATATGATACCGCGCTACCGCACAATGAAGGGCTATATGGTCCCCAGAAAAGCGGGATGGGATACTCACGGTCTTCCCGTTGAGATAGAAGTAGAAAAGTTTTTGGGACTTGACGGCAAAGATCAGATCGAAGCGTACGGCATCGCACCGTTCATTGAGAAATGCAAGGAGAGCGTATGGAAATATAAGGGTATGTGGGAGGATTTTTCCGGTACGGTCGGCTTCTGGGCAGACATGGACAACCCCTATGTTACCTACGACAACAACTATATAGAGTCCGAATGGTGGGCACTCAAAACGATTTGGGACAAGGGTCTGCTTTATAAGGGCTTTAAAATAGTTCCTTATTGCCCGCGATGCGGCACTCCGCTGTCGTCTCACGAGGTCGCACAGGGTTATAAAACGGTCAGGGAGCGTTCCGCCGTTGCTCGCTTTAAGGTAAAAGGCGAAGACGCTTATTTTCTCGCTTGGACCACCACTCCGTGGACGCTGCCGTCAAACGTCGCACTCTGTGTGAATCCCGAAAGCGAATACTGTAAGGTTAAAGCTGCCGACGGCTATACCTATTATATGGCAACGGCGCTTCTTGATAAGGTTTTGGGACCTCTTGCGAAGGACGGAGAAAAGGCATATGAGGTTCTTGAAACCTTCAGGGGCAAGGATCTCGAATATAAAGAATATGAGCCGCTGTTCAAATGCACGGGCGATTATGTCGCAAAGCTCGGACAGAAGGGTCACTATGTCACCTGCGATAACTATGTAACGCTTACCGACGGTACCGGTATAGTCCATATTGCACCCGCTTTCGGTGAGGACGACGCAAACGTCGGCAGAAAATATAACCTGCCGTTTGTTCAGTTCGTTGATTCAAAGGGCGATATGACTGCCGAAACACCGTATGCGGGAATGTTCGTCAAAGATGCCGATAAGCCCATTCTTATCGACCTTGACAAGGACGGAAAGCTGTTTGACGCGCCTAAATTCGAGCACGATTATCCGCATTGCTGGCGCTGCGACACGCCTCTTATCTACTACGCAAGAGAGTCTTGGTTTATCAAAATGACCGCAGTGCGCGACGATCTTGTGAGAAACAACAACATGATTCACTGGATGCCCGAGAGCATCGGAAAGGGACGTTTCGGCAACTTTATAGAAAACGTTCAGGACTGGGGACTTTCTCGTAACCGTTACTGGGGCACTCCGCTCAACATTTGGGAGTGCGAATGCGGCTGCCGTCACGCGATAGGCAGCATTGCCGAGCTTAAGGAGATGAGCGACAATTGCCCCGAGGACATTGAGCTTCACCGCCCGTATATCGACGCTGTGACGATAAGATGCCCGAAGTGCGGCAAGCAGATGAAGCGTGTGCCGGAGGTTATCGACTGCTGGTTCGATTCAGGCTCAATGCCGTTTGCGCAGCACCACTATCCGTTTGAAAACAAAGAGCTGTTCGAAAGCCAGTTCCCCGCAGATTTCATTTCGGAGGCGGTCGACCAGACTCGCGGTTGGTTCTATTCGCTTCATGCTATTTCAACGCTGCTTTTCAATAAGCCCTGCTTTAAGAACGTTATAGTTCTCGGCCATGTTCAGGACGAAAACGGACAGAAGATGTCAAAATCGAAGGGCAACGCGGTCGACCCGTTTGATGCGCTGCAAAAGTACGGCGCCGATGCCATCCGCTGGTATTTCTATACAAATTCCGCTCCGTGGCTGCCTAACCGTTTCCACGGCAAGGCTGTTGAAGAAGGACAGCGCAAGTTTATGGGCACGCTGTGGAACACATATGCTTTCTATGTGCTCTATGCGAATATCGACGAGTTTGATCCGACAAAATATTCAATAAATTACGATGAACTCAATGTAATGGACAAGTGGCTTTTGTCGCGTCTCAATTCCACCGTGAAGGCGGTTGACGACCATCTCGACAACTACCGCATTCCCGAAGCCGCAAAGGCGCTCGACACGTTTGTCGACGAAATGTCAAACTGGTATGTTCGCCGCGGCAGAGAGCGTTACTGGGTTCAGGGACTCCCGCAGAATAAGATAGACGCGTATATGGTGCTCTACACCGCGCTTGTTACCGTGTGTAAGGCAGCCGCTCCCATGATTCCGTTCATGACGGAGGAAATTTATCAGAATCTCGTGAGAAGCGTTGATAAAAATGCGCCCGAAAGCATTCACCTGTGCGATTACCCCGCCGTTAACGAGGCATGGATAGACCGCGATCTTGAAGCGGCAATGGACGAGGTTTTGAGCGTTGTCGTGCTCGGCAGAGCCGCGAGAAACGGCGCGAATATCAAAAACCGTCAGCCCCTTGCAAATATCACCGTTGTTACCGACAAGGTTCTCGGCAAGGAATATACCGATATAATCAGAGACGAGTTAAACGTCAAAGAGGTTATATTTACCGATTCCGCGAGCGGACTTGTTTCATATTCGTTTAAGCCGCAGCTTAAGACGCTCGGACCGAAATACGGAAAACAGCTCGGTGAGATACGCACGCTTCTCGCGTCGCTTGACGGCGCGTCGGCAAAGAAAGAGCTTGACGGGCAGGGACATATTACTCTTAAGCTGTCAACGGGCGATATCGAACTGACGGCGGACGATCTCCTTATCTCCGCGGAGCAGCTTGAAAATTCGTTCGCCGTTACCGACAACGGCTATACCGTGGCTCTTGACACGGAGCTTACGGATGAGCTTATTGCGGAGGGCTTTGTCCGTGAGATTATCTCAAAGGTTCAGACCATGCGCAAGGATGCGGATTTCAATGTCACCGATCATATAGATGTGACGATTAAGGGCAGCGAAAAGCTTGAAAAGATCATTGCCGATCACCTCGGTGATATAGCGGGCGATGTGCTTGCCGATTCCGTTAAGCTTGCGGCGCCCGAAGGAACCGTGAAGGAATGGGATATAAACGGCGAAAATGCAGTTATCGGCGTAAAAGTTGTGTAAAAATAGTTTGACACTTTTTTGCGAAAATGTTATACTTTAGGGGTAAGGTTGACTTACCCCTATTTTTTTTGCAAAGCCGCATACGGTTTTGCTGCGATTCGAGAGGAATGAAATAAAATGAAAAAAGCATTATCGGTATTTTTGAGCATACTTGTGCTTCTGTCCGCATGCGCTGTCGGCGCATCGGCTGCCGAAACAGGCGACAGCGGCGAATTTTCCGCGCTTTGCTATAATGTCGCCGGGCTTCCGACCATAGATTATCTCACGGGCGGTGAGGACAAGGATGTGCTTGCGAATCAGGTTGCGATCGGCAAATTCGTTGAAGCGAACGGCTTTGATATTTTTGCAACGCAGGAGGATTTCGGCTATCACGAGAACCTTGCAAAGCAGCTTGCATCCTATAATTATGCCACGCAGCACCACGGCGGCATTCCCTACGGCGACGGAACAAATGTTTTCACAAAAGGACACAAAATGTACAATGAACAGCATATTCCGTGGAATACACTTGCGGGGCTTATTGATGAGGGCGCAGATCAGTTTTCTCAGAAGGGCATAACATACGTTTGTATCGAAATTGCGGACGGTGTGTTTATTGATTTTTATGACATTCATGCCGATGCAAACGGCGGTGAAGCTTCGGTAAACGCGCGACGCGACAATTTCAGTCAGCTTGCGGAGCTTATCAATAACCGTACGGTTGACCGACCCGTTATTGTCACGGGTGACTTTAACGCGTTTCTGTTCAATGATTCTTCAAATCTTAAGTCCATTCTTGTCGACGGCTGCGGTCTTAAGGACGCATGGGTCGAGCTTAAGAACAACGGCGATTACAACGACTGCTCCTCATATATCGAATCCATGGGCGGCAGATGGGATCAGAAATGGGGCAAATGGGATGCTGTCGAACGCTTTATGTATAAAGACGGCGGCGGTATAAAGCTTGACTGCACAAGCTTTGAGTATATCACCGTGCTTAACAAAAGCGGCAAGAGTGCTTCCGATCATGTGGCGGCATCGGCGAAATTCAGCTACACGGTTATTTCTCCGGCAGGCGATCAGGGTGAGCTTGACAGCAGTCACGGTACGAGCGGCATTCAGGAGTTCTTCAGAAAGATAGTATCTTTCTTCAAGGCTATTATGCTTATTTTTAATAATTTTGACAAGATAAAGGAAGAACTCAAAAACTATTTCGGCAAATAATAAAAAAACAGGGCTGCCGCACTTATTGCAGAATGCGGCGGCTCCTTTATAAAACGGAGGAATACTGTTATGCCTTTTATTGACGTTTCTGTTTCAAAAAAACTCACTCCCGACATTGAAACGGCTATTAAAGCCGCACTCGGTGACGCTATCGCACTTTTTCCGGGAAAGAGTGAAGCTTGGCTCATGTGCAGAATATCCGACGGTGAACACATGTGGTTTAAGGGAACGAACGACGGCGATTCGGCGTTTGTTGAGGTCAAGCTTTTAGGCTCGGTCGACCCGGCGGGCGCGGAGCGTTTTACCGCGCGTATGTGTGAGATTCTTGAAAAAGAAGCCGGCATTGCACCGTCACGGACATACGTCCGCTACACAGGCGGCGGTGATTGGGGCTGGAACGGCGGAAACTTTTAATGATGAATTTTAAATCGAAATCCGGTTGACGTCCGTCGGCTTATTACGACAGCCGACGGAAAAAATATAAGGCTTCGTTTGGATGAAAATTTGAAAAGCGAAGCCTTATATTTTTATTTGAATTGATTTTAACGGCGGAGAGATTTGCTGCACTCGAACTTTTATGCGGTTGTCCGTCTTTTCGGCAGCGTTACCGAGAAAACCGTCTGCATATCGTGGCTTGCCACCGAGATGTTGCCCCTATGAAGCTGCACGATTTTTTTTGCAACGGATAGACCGATTCCGTTTCCCTGTCCCGAATGCGATTCGTCGGCTTGATAAAATTTGCCGAAAATGCGCTGCTGCGCTTCGGGCGGGATTTCGCTTCCCGTGTTGCCGATATGAACGGTTACATTTTCGGCGTTTTCTTCGGCTGTTATAAATATATCGCCGTGCTTCGGAGTGAATTTTATCGCATTGTCGAGAATGTTTATCCAAACCTGCTTTAACAGCTCTTTGTCGGCTTCGATCGTGTATTCGTCAAATTCGGGACGCAGCTCGAGTTCTTTCTTTTCCCAACCCGGCTGCAGGAGCAGAATGCAGTTGCGCAGCTGCTCCGATACATTGTATTCTGTCACGTTTGTCAGAATTTGCTGGTTTTCGATTTTTGTGAGGTTGAGTATTCCCGTTGCCATTGACGACAGCCGCAGTGCCTCGTCTTCGATTATTCCGAGATATTCCGCCTGCTGTTCGGGGGCGGGCGAGTCATATTTCAAAAGGCGCGTAAAACCGAGAATGGACGCTATCGGCGTTTTAAATTCATGCGAAAAATTGTTTACAAAATCCGAACGGAGCATTTCGGTGTTCTGAAGCTCCGCCGCCATCGTGTTGAAGCTGTCCTCCAGTTCTCTTACGGCAAGGAACCGGCGCATATTTTTTCCGAAGTGAACACGCGTTTCGTAGTTGCCCGACGCGAGTGAGTTTAATATGCCGAGCAGCTTTTTGAACGGACGCGACAGGATCTTGCTCATAAAGAACGTTATTACTGCGCTGACAATGACGCACGCGACGATGGTGAGCGCGAAGATCAGTTTGCCTCCTGCCGTGTTGAGATCGTCCGCGTCAATTCGTCCCGAACGCTGAATGAGCAGAAACAGACCGATATCGACAAGAGCGACTGTCAACACGTTTACGAGAAGAACGAGCGCCATCATGAGTGACAGCGCCATAAAGCCTGTTTTTGGCTTTTCTTTTTTTATTTTTTTGAGCTTCATACATTTTTTACCGCCCTGTAGCCGAGTCCGCGAACGGATTCAATGCTGAATTCGTTCCAATTTTCAAATCTTTTGCGCAGTCTCCCGATATGTACCGTTACCGTTTCCCAGCCTGTTTCACATTCGGGTCCCCAGATTTCGTCCATAAGCTGTATTCTCGTAAAAATTTTGCCGGGGTACGACAGCATCATATACAAAAGCTGAAACTCCTTTTGCGGAAGTGCGATAGCTTCCTCCTTGCGTGAAACGGTCATGGAGTCGTAGTCGAGCACCGCGTCGCCAACGGTTATTTTTCTTTCACTCACTATTTGCGCGCGACGCAGCAGAGCTTTAATGCGCAGCAGCATTTCTTCCTCATCCACCGGCTTTGTCATATAGTCGTCTGTTCCCGCCAAAAATCCTTTGTGGCGGTCGTCGGGCAGTTGCTTTGCCGAAATCATCAGTATAGGGAGAGTGCCGTCGACGGCACGGACTGTTTGTGTGAACTCATAGCCGTCCATATTCGGCATCATGATGTCGAGCAGCACAAGGTCGATGTGTTCGCGATCGAGAACATCAAGTGCCTCCTCGCCGTCGCTTGCCGTAAAAACTCTGTAATTATTTTTTTTAAGCACCGCCTCCATGTAAACGCGGGCATTTTTTTCATCATCGACAACAAGTATGTTAAACATTTTAAAAGTCCTCCGATTCGGTGCATATCATATTACATAATAATGATAAACTCAATCAAAACACAATTTCTACGAGTGTCGCGGCTTTGCTGAACACGGTAAGTTGACATTGAGTTGATATTTTGCCTTTATTATTGTAGCATAAAACACTCAAGTAAAACAATACCTATGCGGCATATGCGTATTTTCTTAAAAGTGAGATTGTTTTAATCATAAAAATACAGCGGATGAGATATTTTGTTCAAATGCCTGCCGCCTTTCGAAAAAAAGTAAATATGCTTGTTTCCCTTTCTGACATTCCTCCCGTTTAAAGTCCCGAATAACGGACTTTTAAGCGGGAGGAAAAAAATAACTCTTGATTATCGAACAAATGTTCTGTATAATATAGCTCGGAGGCAGAAAACATGGAAAACAGAGCTTATATTTGTATTGACCTGAAATCTTTTTATGCGTCCGTCGAGTGTGTGGAGCGCGGACTCGATCCTCTTGACGCTTTTTTGACCGTTGCCGACGAGAGCCGAACGGATAAAACCATATGTCTTGCCGTGTCGCCTGCGCTTAAGGCATACGGCATTTCGGGACGCGCACGGTTGTTTGAGCTTAAAGAAAAGCTGCGGGCGGTAAATTACGTGCGCCGCGAAACTGCACCGAACCGCAATTTCATCGGGGAAGCGTTTTCGGAGACGGAAGCGTCGGATCACGAAAAGGCGATTTCTTTTATTGCAGCACCGCCGCGCATGTCACTCTACATAAAAAAAAGCGCGCAGATTTACGGAATATATCTGCGCCATATCGCGCCGGAGGATATTCATGTTTATTCGGTTGATGAAGTTTTTATAGACGCCACCGGTTATATAGACACCCTCAGGGTCACTCCGCGTGAATTTGCCGCGAAGCTTATCGCGGAGGTCTACCGCGAGACGGGTATAACGGCGACTGCCGGAATAGGTACAAATCTCTATCTTGCGAAGATAGCAATGGATATAGAGGCTAAGCACGTCGACCCCGACGAAAGAGGTGCGCGTATAGCCGAGCTTGACGAACAGTCCTACAGAGAGCGGCTGTGGGATCACCGTCCTCTCACCGACTTCTGGCGTGTAGGTGCGGGCACTGCAAACAAGCTTGAAGCGCGCGGCATTTTTACAATGGGCGATCTGGCGCAGTATTCCGTTTTGCGGGAGGAAAGTCTTTATAGGCTTTTCGGCATAAATGCGGAGCTGCTTATCGACCATGCGTGGGGGTGGGAGCCTTGCACGATGGCACAGATAAAGGCGTATAAGCCGTCTGTTCACGGCATCAGTTCGTCGCAGGTGCTTACCGAACCCTATACTTCGCAGGCAGGTCGGCTCATACTTAAGGAAATGGCTGAAGCGCTTGCTCTCGATTTATGTTCAAAGGGACTCGTTACGGACAGTGTAACGCTTACGGTCGGATATGACGTTTCAAATCTGCGCAGCAGACGCATTGCCGAGTCATACGGCGGAGAGGTGTCCGTCGATCGTTACGGCAGAGCCGTGCCGGTACATGCTCACGGGAGTGTACGGTTGAAGCGCAAAACGTCATCGGTGAGCGAGATTACCGACGCGTTCTGTAAAATATACGATACAAAGGTTAACACGGAACTGTTTATCCGACGCATGACACTGAGTGCCGATGATACGTTTGATGAGATACAGGCGCAGACGGAACCGCGCTTTGAGCAGCTTGATTTGTTTTCCTCACCGTCGGCGGAGGAGTCGGAAAACGGAGAAAAACTTAAAAACGAACGCGAATTGCAGCGCGCAATGCTGTTTATCAAAGGTAAATTCGGAAAAAATGCGGTGTTTCGCGGTATGAGTCTGTGCGACGGCGCAACAGGACTTAAGCGTAATGCGCAGACGGGAGGTCACAGCAATTGACGGATAAATATGAAGCACTTTTGAATTTGCCGCGCAGGGAGCCGCAAAACCGCGTGCGGATGCCCGTCGGAAACCGTGCCGCTCAGTTTGCTCCGTTTGCCGCGCTGACGGGGCTTGACGGCGAAATGAGGGAATGCGCGAGGCTTACCGATAAAAAAAAGGAGCTTTGCGAGCTTGAACAAGACGAACTGAACCGTATGATCGGAAATCTCGCGGAGCTTCTTGACCGAGGAGAAAAACCGCGTGTTCGCGTCACGCATTTTATGCCCGACCGAAAGAAAACGGGCGGCGTGTATACGGATACGGTCGGGGTCTTACGTCGAATTGATGAGGTTTTCCGTGTTATGATATTTAAAGATGCGGAGCCGGTAAAAACAGACGATATAACAGAGCTTGAAATAATCGGATTCGACAAAAAACAAAACTCGGAGAGTGCCGCGCAGTAGCGGTTTCTTCCGAGTTTTCCGTGATTTTATAAGTTTTGTCACATGGCGAATTATTTTGCGGGGGGAATGTCACCGACGCCCGACAACACAAGCCGCGGACGGTAGGGGAATTTGTTAATATCCTCTTTTGACGTTACTCCGGAGAGCACGAGCACGGTGTCAAGACCCGTTTCGATGCCCGCCACCATGTCTGTGTCCATTCTGTCGCCTATCATCGCCGCCTCCGCAGAGTGAACGCCGAGAATGCGAAGTCCCGTACGCATCATGAGCGGATTCGGTTTTCCGACAAAATACGCTGTTTTGCCCGATGCCATTTCAATCGGCGCTATCATTGCCCGGCACGCCGGAACTATCCCGTCCTCCGTGGGACCCGTGAGATCACTGTTTGTGCCGATAAGCTTCGCGCCCTTGTTAACAAGTCTTACCGCTTTTAAGATATTCTCATAATTGTAGGAATTGCCCTCACCGATGATAACGTAATCGGGGTCGACATCGTTCATTGTGATGCCTGCGTCGTGCAGAGCCATGATGAGTCCCGCGCCGCCGATGACATAGGCGCTGCACCCGGGCGCCTGACTGCTGATAAACTTTGCCGTTGCAAGTGCGCTCGTGTAAAAATGGCTTGCGTCAACGTCAAGTCCCATACGCTTAAGCTTTTGCTGCAATTCTTCGGGGGAGCGTTCCGATGAATTTGTAAGGAACAAAAAGTGCTTGTCTTCCCTGTAGAGCCAGTCCACAAACTCACTTACTCCGGGAAGAAGACGGTTTCCGTGGTAGATAACACCGTCCATGTCGCATATAAAACCTTTTTTCTTTCTTAATTCTTCCATTTTTAACTTCCGTTCTTTGTTTGTATACTTTAATTTTAGCAAATTCCGAAAAATAAGTAAAGTGAAAACTGCAAAAATTATGTCACGATTTCGGAGTAATTTATGTTACTGTTCCCAACAGTACAAATCGTGTCCGGCTCCGCTTTCCCATTCGACCGGCGTTAATGAGTCGAGCCAATCAAGAGGAACGGACGGAGCGCGGTATTTTACCGCGTTTGCAAATGCGTCGGTGATAAGCCTTGCCGTTTCATCCGTTTCCATGTTTTCTGCTGCCGATATAAACAGGGGAGTTGAGCTTTTTGCGAGCACGTCGAGCCAGCGTGCGTTCAGCCGCAGCGGTATTTTGTCCGTCAGGCCGACGCAGTCCGCGTCAGCATCGAAAAATGTGCCGTGCTGCATCATTCTGAAAGCAAGTGTGTTGACGCCCATTTTTTTTGTGCGCGCCCATTGCTCTCCGCTTGTGTCGTCACCGGTTCGCTGCATGTTGATATATCCCGCGGCGAGGTGGCCTATCGCATTACAGCCTAAAAGAAACATGTCCGGCGGCGCGGCATCGCGGATGGTCTTATAAAGGTTTTTTATTATCTGCGCGGTTGTTTTTGTGCCGTCATAAAAATGCATTTCACCGTCAAAATATCCGTCGGGCATTTCAAATCCCCAATGGCGGAAAATATCTGCGGTGACAAAATCGTATTTTACGAGCCGATATCCCCATGCGTAAAAGCGTTCCATGTCATTTTTGACTGTTGCGAGAACCTGCGGATGGGACGGATCGAGCAAGAACTCGGCTTTGTCCGAAAAGCATTCATCAGGCAGGTTTATTTTACTTTGCAGCGGACGGAACCAAAGTCCCGGAATTGCACCTGTTTCTGCGATATCGTCTGCAAGAGCGCGCATATCACGGAATTTTTCATTTGCGCCGTCCCATTCGCCGCCGTTGAAGGTGTCGGAATGGTTTTTCTGCCAGCCGTCGTCAACTACGACAAACGGTTTATACGGCAGTCCGTCGGCACACCGAACCGTGAATTTTGCAGTGCGCAAAATCTTCTCCGCGGAGCTGTCGCCGTAGTTACAGTACCAGTCGTTGGCACCGAATACAGGGCGATTGCAGACCGACGGATTGTCGCACAGCTTCATGCAAAAATCGCGGCAAAATTCGTGAAGAGAACCGCTTCCGTCCGAAAAAACAAGCTGTGCGGCGCAAAACATATCGCTGTGGAATGTTTCGTCCGTGCCGGAGCGAATGTCGCAGATAAGCTCCACTCTGTCTTCAAAAACATGCCATGAACAAAGGGAATCGGGCTGTGTTTTAACTCCGTAGGCAAAATAATCGGCGCCGTCGGCAGCAATAAAGTACCAGCGCAGAGCGTCGCGGCGGTCTTTTTCCCAACGGAGATCGCCGTACCCGCGTTCAAATGCGTCGCCGTAGATCAGCGCGTTTTCGGAAAACGGACGATCGAAAACCAGTTTGATAAAAGCAACTCCGACATCGGGATTACGTATAAAAATTTTTCCGCTGCTGTCGACGGTGATTTCTGTTTTGTCCGAGTTCTTGACCGAAATTTCCCTTCCGCCCGAAATCGCTGACACGGAGACAGCGGTTTTAACATTGTTCATTCTTTTACCCTCACTTGCCTGTGTGTAAAATATTTCGATTGTTTAATTTAAATTGTATGTGCGCCGTGTATTCTTTGCGCTTTTAAAAAATAATATCATACTGTCATGCGAAGTGCAATATGCACCTAAAATTTTTCGACATCGCAAATCTATCAGAGAGAAGTTGCATAAATACTTGAATCGGATATAAAAATGTTATATAATAAGATTTACAAAAACGGCATATGCGGCAAAAAAATGAAATGAGGTGCTACAATGGAAATAAAAAGAGATGTTTATTTGAACAAGCTTATTGATAGAAAGCAAAACGGATTTATTAAAGTAATAACAGGTATAAGAAGAAGCGGTAAATCATATTTGATGAATAAAATATTTTACAGACATTTGTTGGGTGAGGGGATAAGCGACTCTCATATTATAAGGTTTGCATTTGATTCAGCCGATGATTTGCTCTTAATTGATGAAGATTTTTTGGAAATTACGGAACAAAACCGAAAGGTCGATCCGAAAAAATTTATGAAGTATATTTCCGCTGAAATTTCGGATGACGGTGTATACTATCTGTTGCTTGACGAGGTTCAATTGCTCGGAAGTTTTGAAGCGGTGCTAAACGGTTATCTGCGAAAAGATAATCTTGATATATATGTAACCGGCAGTAATTCAAAATTTTTGTCAAATGATATATTGACCGAATTTGCCGGACGCGGAGACGAGATTCATGTTTTGCCGCTTTCATTTTCTGAATTTTATTCGGTTTACGACGGTACAAAGGAAGAAGCATTTGACGATTATACAGTTTATGGGGGATTGCCTGCCGTTGCTTCTATGAAGTCGGAGGAACAAAAAGCTAATTATTTGATTACACAAATGTCTAATGTATATTTGAAGGATATTGTTAACAGGAATGGCTTGAACTCCGACAGAGATATAGGGGAATTAGTAGATGTACTCGCATCGGGAATTTCATCTTTGACAAATCCGAAAAAACTCGAAAACACGTTTAAAACAGTTAAAAACTCAACTCTTTGTGCCGCAACTATTGAAAAATATATCGGTTTTTTGAAAGATTCTTTTTTGATAAACAAAGCTGAAAGATATGATGTTAAAGGAAAAAGATATATCAGTACGCCTTACAAGTTGTATTTTGAGGATATAGGACTGCGTAATGCACGTCTTAATTTCAGGCAGATCGAAGAAACGCATCTGATGGAAAATATAATTTACAATGAGCTTCGATATCGCGGATATAATGTTGATGTAGGAGTTGTTGAATACAGGGAACGCAGCGCAGACGGAAACGATACGAGGAAACAGGTTGAAATAGATTTTGTTGCCAATCAGGGAAACAAAAGATACTACATCCAATCGGCATATGCAATTTCCGATGATGATAAACTGCGTCAGGAGATTCGACCGTTTGACAAGACAAATGATTCGTTTAAGAAAATCGTAGTTGTCGGGAAAAGTATGAAACCGCGTCGAACCGAAAAAGGATATTTGCTCATAGGTGTAAAAGAGTTCCTGCTCGATGCCGGCAGTTTGGAATTGTAACAAGATATAAAAGTTAAATTTTATCAAGCATAAAGGAAAAGGAGCTGTTCTTGCGAACAGCTCCGAAAACCCTTAATTAAACTGCAAATTAAGCTTTATTTATTTGGTGATTACTTTCTTTTCTTGGAGATGATGAAAGCAGCACCGGCAAGAACAACTACGCCTGCAGCAGCTGCAAGAGCCATGTTGTCGCCTGTGGTCTTGTCACCCGTGGGAGGGTTGGAAGCCTTTGTTGCAGCCTCAGTAGTAGCAACCTCAACGGGCTTTGTCTCTACGGGAGCAGAAGCCTTGGCAATTACATAAGTGTTGTTGAAAGTAACGTTGGCATTGTCGCCGACTTCCATTTTGCCTTCAACAGCTACAGAAGCTTCAACATCAGCCTTGAGAACCTTGAACTTAAGAACGCAAACACCGAAGTTGTTTACATCTCCCTCAACGCCCCAGTCAGCAAGATCGCTGAGCTGATCGGCAACGAGGATACCAAGGATAAGCTTGCCGTTGGCAGCTTCTTTGGCGTTGGGCTGAACCATGGAGTTGTTACCTGCGGAACCGAGAGCGGTGAACTCTTTGCAGGGAGTAGCATCGGACTTTTTGCTCGCGGGGACAAACTCAAGAACTGTGGGATCAAAGGTAAGGGTTGCATCACCGGACTTGAAGCCTTCTGCATCTTTAAGCGAAACAGTAACGGAAACAATGCCGTCTTCAGGCTCACCAGCAGTAAGGGCAACAGTTGCCTTTGAATCTGCCGCAAATGCCATTGCGGAGAGTGCAGCGATCATGGCAACAGCCATAACTACTGCAAGCACTTTTTTTGCAATTTTCATTTTTGAGGACCTTCCTTTAAGTTTTTTTATATTGAGAGCCTTACAACTCTTAATACCTTGTAAAGAATACAGTGGTATTATACAAGATGTCGGTGAATAAGTCAATACTTTTTTTGATTACAAAAAGCGGTAAACGTGATTTTTGTTGACAAAAACACCAACCTAATCTATAATAAAATATAAAAGCAGTTATAAAAAAGGTTTTCTGTTATTTTATCAGTCTTCGACTGATTTTTCAATTCTTTTTTCGGCAAAATTTTTCACAAAAATAACTGTACCGTTAGTGCTATTTGCACAAAATGGAGGAATATCAATGAATGACAAACTTTGCGAGCTTCGCGAAAAATGTCTCAATTGCACGCTGTGTCCGCTTTGCGAAACGCGTACAAACGTTGTTTTCGGTGTGGGCAGCCCCGAAGCAAAAATTCTTTTTGTGGGTGAGGCGCCGGGTGAAAACGAGGATCTGACAGGTGAACCGTTTGTAGGACGCGGCGGAAAGCTTCTCGATCTCTATCTTAACGGCATCGGACTTGACAGAAAAGAAAACATATATATAGCAAATATGCTTAAATGTCGTCCTCCGCAAAACCGTGACCCGAAGCCGGAGGAAATGGACAGGTGTATAGGGTACCTGCGCGAGCTTGTGCGCATAATGCGCCCCGAAATTATCGTGTGTGTCGGCAGAATATCCGCACAGAGACTCATTTCTCCCGATTTCAGAGTTACAAAGGATCACGGTGTTTTTTACAATAAAAACGGAGTGCTCATGATGGGCACGTTTCACCCGGCGGCTCTTTTGCGCGATCCGCGGCGCAAAAGCGACTGCTTTGAGGATTTTTTGAAGCTTCAGGATAAAATAAAAGAAATCGGAATAAAAATATGATTGTGCGTTATGTCTGCCGTCGCAGTTCAGTCTAACGCAATCTTATTATTAGCAAAAAAAACTTACGGCTCCCTGAAAAAAACAGGAAGCCGTAATTTTTCATTTTTGAATAAATTTTGAATTGCGCCGGCTTTTGCCGGAAAGCACTCTAATTATTGTCTTAAATAATGCCGAACAGGTGAGCGATTTTTTCAATGAGGAACGCGAGAATTGCCATTGCGCGTGTGTGACAGCCCGCCATCAAGGCTCTTTCAAGCTTTGCTTCGGGGATAGGCTCGTCAACTCTGCCGTCATACTGTACCTCAAACGCCTGTGAGTAGGTAACGCCGCCCTCGCCCTGCAGCTCAAAGCGAACGTAACAGCCGATGTCGTCCTCGTAATCGTTGAGGTCGATTGTGTAGTCGGTGGAAATAATCTTGCCGTTTGCAATCCAGCGGATTTGATCGCACGGTGTTTTATCCTTGTCGACCGTGACGGAGATAGTGTTTTCGGTTTGATCGACCTTAATATCGGTAACAACGGGCACATTGCCGTTGCCCTCAAAGTCTTCTTCTCCGGAGTTTTTTTCCGCCTTGCGGTATCTGCTTGCCGCGAAGAAAGAACCGTTTTCCATTGCGTTTTTGACGTTTTCTTCGGTGTTTTCCGCGAGCGGGAACAGTTCAAACGAGCGCCCGACTTCGTTTAGCTGCTCGGAGTCGTCGTCGGCAAACGCCCAGATGTTTCTGCCGGTGGGGATAACTACTTTGAGCAATTCATCCCACAGAGCGCGGTCGGAACGGGTGACATTGTCGGTGTTGTTTATTATCTCCATGCCGAGACAGCTTTTTGCGGAGGTGAAAATATCGGCAAAATAAGAAATATACATTGCCTCATGCGAACGCTCCGGGAAATTATTGGAGTTTACCCAGTCGCCCACATGGTTCAGCACGGAAAATCCGCCCGCTTTTTCAATGCGCTGTGTTGCGGTTTTATAGTCGTTTTCATAACCCCAGACGCCCTGTCCGTAGGTGGTGAAATAGCCGTTAACATGCGTTTTTGATATGACAGCCATATTGCATTCCACGCCGCCCGTAATGTCAATCATACCTCTGCCGCCTCTGTCGGCACCTGTTGTTATTCTCTGATATTGTTCCTCGCTCATGGGAGTGACTTTTCTGAAGCCGTTGAAAATGCCGTTTGTTTTACGTTCGTCTCTCCAACCGGTGTTTATAACGCCGTGATCGGTTATTGCGAGAATATCATAGCCGTGCTTATAGTATTCCTCAACCATTTCGCTCAATGTCGGCGTTCCGTCCGATGCCGAGGTGTGAGTATGGAGGTTTGCCTTATATGTGTCGTATGTCGCCCAGTCGACCGTTTCGTAGGGATTGATTACCGTATAGTCTTTTTCCGGCTCGGCAGCGACGGCTGCACATGCGAGGGATGAAGCGAGTACAACGGAGGCGAGAACCGCGCTTGCGGTCTTTTTGAATGAAAACTTCATTTTTCTGTTTTCCTCTCATTTTTTTTGGATACAGATAAAGTTTAGCATACAAATAGCAGTTTGTCAAACTCCTGCAATGTTTTTTTGTGCGGCTTGACAAAAACATTGCGGTTAAATATAATGTAAAATATAAATATTATATGAAAGGACGGCTAAATATGAAGATAACCGTTTTGTCCGATGTGCATTATATTTCCCGTCGCATGATGGAAAACGTTACCGACAGGGAGCTTCTCATGAAGCCGGCAATAAGTGAACAGGCACTCAAACAGGCAGCCTCGGAAGAAACGGATGTGATTCTTATCACCGGCGATTTAACCGATGCGGGCGATAAGCCGAGTCATGACGATCTTATTAAAATTCTGCGCGATATAAAAAAAAGCGGAAAAAAAGTGTATGTTACCACCGCAACTCACGATTTCCACCACTACGAGGCGTATGTTCAAAAATACGGAGGAAGCGTCAGATACAGTAAAATGCCGTGGAGTGCGCCGTTTTTCGACAGGGATGCCGAAAATTACGCTGAAATTGTGGAGGAGGAGTTTGCCGCTCTGCCGCACAAGGATATCATGCCCGAGCTTGAGGATGTTTATTCTCAGGAGGAGCTGTGGAGGCTTTATTATGAGTTCGGCCCGTCGGACGCAGTTTCCGTTTGCGAGGACGCGCATGCTTACTGCGTTGCGCTTGACGACAAAACATGGTGTCTGATGCTTAATGACGATTTCAGAAACAACGAACAGGGCAACGCAAGCGCGACATATTCGCCGACATGCTTCCGCTGGATCGACGGAATAATCAAGGAGGCGCGCAAAAAGGGAATCTTCGTTTTTGCGTGTACGCATCACCCGCTTCTGCCGCCCGTGCCGGCTTATAAAATCGGTGCGGACTACAAGAATATGCGTGCCGCTTATGTCGGTCACATGCTTGCCGATATCGGCGTGGAGCTTGTTTTCTCCGGACATACGCATTTTTCCGATATAGGCTTTATGCGATCCGACAGGGGAGCACTGCTGTGCGATATTACAACGCCGTCCGTTCGTTTTTACCCTCCCGAATACCGTGTTGCCGATATTGACGGCGAAAACGGCGTTATTGACGTGCGCTCGGTTGCAGTGGATAAGCCGGAGGGCTTTGACATCGGCGGAAGGACGCTGAGAGAATATTTCCGCGACGCCTTTTATCACGAATATACCGTAAAAGTTGCCGCGCTCCCGTCTCCCGTCAACACAATCGTCGCAAATGCGAAGGTGAAACACTTATACCCGCTGTGCCGCAGTGCTTCGGGACTGACGAAATCGGAATATAACGAAATAAAAGACATGCGCATTTTCGATATTATAATCAATTTTGCGCTGAATATGCTCGGAGGCGACGGAGAATATACGCCCGATACGCCCGTGTATAAATTTTTAATGGGACTTTCCGCCGTGATTGACAGCATTGTTGAAACGCAGCCGTTTTACGATGTCCGCAAAAAATTGCTTAAGGGGTATACGGTGAGCGAGATAATTGAGCCGATGCTGTTCAATAATTTTGTTCCTGACAGAAACGCACACTTTAATTTCAGGGCGGAACCGGAACGCAGATATCCCGCATCCGCGTTCTCGTCGCAGTCCGGCGAAATCCTTATGGGGCTGCTGTGCGTGCTGATGATTCCGCTTTCAAGGCTTGCGCCGATTGCCGCCGTGACCGCGCTGCCCGCAGCAACGCTCATAAAAAAACACGGCAGAAAGAAAAATCCGGTTACGCCGGAAAGATATTAAAAAAACGGGACTGACGCGTTTCGCGCCGGTCCCGAAAGATTATATGACCTGTTGATTATTCTTCGTCGTCGTCGATCTCGAAGATGCTGTTTCTGTCGAGCTTTGCACCGCATGCGGGGCAAACAAGATCCGCGTCGTCGTCGTCACAGAGTGATTCGTCGAAGAAGACCGTCTCGTGACAGTGGGGGCATTCAAACGAATAAACGCCTTCGTCCTCATCGTCGTCATAGTCATAGTCGCAGCCGTCGCAGCCGTCGCAGTCGCCGTCGCAGCCGTCGTCTTCGTATACCCAGTCTTCAAGAGCTGCAAGATCCTCATCAACGGCATCAATGTGCTCGGAGTTGTCGGATACGGTGAGGGCTATGTCCTCAAGCGCGTCGATAATAGCGGCAAAAAGCTTGCCCTCTTTGGAGTTCTTGTCGAGGTCAAGTCCGTCGGCAAGTCCTTTGATGTATGAAACTTTTTCGGTGACAGTCATGATGATATCCTCCTGTTTGTGAAATTATAAAAATACGGTCGTATGATAAAAGAACCCTACGACCGAATTTTCGCAAATTATGCTCTGCCGAGATATTCGCCCGTGCGGGTGTCAATCTGGATCATTTCGCCCTCGTCGATAAAGAGGGGAACTCTTACCTCCGCGCCTGTTTCAAGGGTAGCGGGCTTGAGAGTGTTGGTTGCGGTGTCGCCCTTGAAGCCCGGCTCGGTTTTTGTGACCTCAAGGTTGACAAACGTGGGAGGCTCTACTCCGAAAACGTTTCCTTTGTATGAGAGAATGCGGCAGACCATGTTTTCTTTGACGAACTTGAAGTTGTCGGAGAGGTCGGCTGCGCTTACGGGAACCTGCTCATAGCTTTCAGGATCCATGAAGTAGTAGAGATCTCCGTCGTTATAGAGATATTCCATTTCGCGTCTGTCAATGTGAGCGGTGGGGAACTTGTCGGTGGGGCTGAAGGTTTTTTCGACCACAGAGCCTGCAATTACATTTCTGATCTTGGTGCGGACAAATGCCGCTCCTTTACCGGGCTTGACGTGCTGAAATTCGATTATCTGCCAAACGCCGCCCTCCATCTCAAAGGTTATGCCGTTTCTGAAATCGCCGGCTGAAACCATTAAAAACCAATCCTTTCTCTTTTACGGCTCTTTTCAACGCCGTGAAGCGTGAGCCGGAACAATAATTTTTTTCAGTGTAACACAACTATAATAATATATCGTGTGATTTTTTGCAAGAGCTTTACGCAATTTTTATAGTAAAAACAGCGTATTTTAAAATTTCACATTTTACCGGAGTACCGTAAGCTCTTTCGGACAGTCCGTAAGAATACTGCAGCCGTCGTCGGTGATGAGCGCCATATCCTCTATTCTGACGCCGAATTTGCCCGGAATATATATTCCCGGCTCAACGGTTACAACGTGTCCCGTTTTGAGAATGTGCTTTGAACGCGGCGAAAGTGTGGGTGCCTCGTGAATTTCAACGCCCACGCCGTGACCCGTGCCGTGTCCGAAGCAGCAGCCGTAACCCGCATTCGCTATAACGTCGCGCGCGGCTTTGTCCGCATCAAAGCCCGAAATGCCGTCATGAAGCGACTTAAGTCCTGCAAGCTGCGCTTCAAGCACGGTATCGTAGACCCGGCGCTGTTCATCGGTTATATCGCCGACGGCAACGGTTCTTGTCATATCGGAGTGATATCCGTCAACAAGCGCCCCGTAGTCCATCGTGACAAAATCCCCCGATTTTATTACATTGTCGCCCGGCACACCGTGCGGCATTGAGGTTTTTACGCCCGTTACGGCTATCGTTTCAAACGACAGACCGTCCGCGCCGTGTGACAGCATGAAATACTCAAGCTCCAAACGGACTTCATTCTCCGTTTTTCCGGGTTTTATGAATCCCAAAATGTGTTCGAATGCCTTTTCCGCAATTCTCTGCGCCTTTACTATCTTTTGAATTTCGTCATCCGTCTTTACGATTCGTATTTCTTCTATCGCCTTTGCGAGAGCGTCGGTAACACAGAATGAGATTCCGGGGAGCTTTTCGCACAGCTCCTCATATTGAGCAAGTGTGAGGCGGTCGTTTTCGAGCGCAACGGTCTTTATTCCTCTGTCCGCAAAAAATGCCGCAAGATCTTTATAGAGTTCTTTTGAGTCGCGCACAAATTCGGCGCCTATCTTTTTCTCTGCGGCTTCGGTGTAGCGCGAATCCGTGTAAAACACGCTCTCTTTCGGCGTTACGAGCAGGCAGCCGTCACTGGCGGGAAATCCCGTGAAATAAAAACGGCTTACCTCCGAAAAAATAAGTGCTGCGTCTGCAAACGGCAAGATTGCCGAGCCGAGCTTTGTTACTCTGTCATTCATATTTTATCACCGTATCCTTTCAGTTTCAGGTAGTCATGCTCCTGTTTTCTTAAGATCTTGTATCTGATAAAAAACAAATATTCGGTGCGCTGCGGACGTACCCTAACCGAAATCGCCCCCGCATCGTTTGCACCCCTCATGTCGGTAAAAAGCTGATCGCCGATAAGGCACAGCTCTTGTACTTTGACACCGAGCATCTCCGCTCCGCGCACAATATTTTTAGTGTTCGGTTTTTTCGAGTTCGCGATATAAGGGAGTCCGCCGAGCTTTTTCGCTATGATTTTTGCCCTTAAATGATATGTGTTTGAAATTATTATAAGCGGAAAACCTGCTTTTGCGGTCGCCGCCACCCATTCTTTCGCGCCCGGAATGAGCGTCAGTACACTGTCGTAAGCCGTAGTGTTGTCTATGTCGAGCGCCACCGCCCGCGCGCCGATATTTTTCAGATCCTCGGGGGTGATGTCGGTCAATTTGTCAAAAAAGAACTGCGGCGTGCAGTTGTTATCAAAGCTGCGGTCGATCATCGGTATTCTCCTGCCGTTGTTTTTGTTAAAATTAAAGCAGGTCTTCGGTGAAAAAGACCTGCAATGAATTTACGCTTATTTGAATTTGCGTTTACGAGCAGCTTCGGACTTTTTCTTTCTCTTTACAGAGGGCTTCTCGTAATGCTCTCTTTTGCGTACTTCCTGGATAACGCCGTCACGAGATGTCTGACGCTTGAAGCGACGGAGTGCGCTGTCAAGAGATTCATTCTCTTTTACTTTAACCTGACTCATTATATATTCCCTCCCTCCGCTTTTGCGTGGGTTAATTCGTTTTAACACTCTGTGATTATACAACAGGTGCATTTTTATGTCAATATCTTTTTTTATCCTTTTTTTAAAAAGGCGCATATTTAGTAAAAGAATACAGAAAAACAATGAATAAACAACAAATTTAAATATAACATCTTTATTTTCTTCTTTATATATGGTAAAATCGAAACACAGTATAAAACATATATTTCGGAGGAAAAAATGAAAAAAATTATTTGTGCGCTTTTGAGTGCATGTCTGCTTTTGCCGTGCGCCGTTCCGTTCGTTTCCGCCGCGAAGCGCGAAAAGAAGGACGCGGCGAATGAAAACAAACAGCCGTCGGACGCACCGTCGACGGAGCTTGTCGAAGACGCCGACCCGTTTATAATCATAAGAGGAATGGACTTCGGCGGACTTATTAAGGACGCAGGCACCGAAAAAGAAGAAAACGTGTCGGTAAAGCTGACCTTCGGCGGCATTGTCGGTGCGCTCGGCAAAGCGGCAGCCGCTCTCATAAGAGGTGACGGCAGATACGCCGCTATAGAGATAATAACAGATTACGTATATTCAACAATGGCTGACTACGGCTGCGATAAAAACGGCGATTCCGCCGAAAATATTTCCGTCCCCGTTTACGATAAAAGTGTCGGAAATTATCCCGAGCTTTCATGTGAGGGCGGAAACGGTGAAGAAGCTCTTGCAAGAAGCGCCGCGAAGCGCTACGGCGCGGACAATGTCTATTTCTTTATCTACGACTGGCGTCTTGACCCCGCAGTGAACGCGGCAAAGCTCAATGATTTTATAAGCTTTGCTCTCGCGGAACACCCCGAAAGCGAAAAGGTCAATGCCGTGTGCTGTTCGATGGGCGGCATCGTGACGCTTGCATATCTTACTTATTACGGCAGCGACAAAATAAACTCGCTCGTGTCCGATTCATCGACGATGTACGGCACAGATGTGACGACGGAGCTGCTGACAGGTCAGGTGATGTTCGACGCTGCCGCAGCCGACAGATACCTTGCGCATATGGCGCCGTCGCTTTCTTGGCTTATTCACACTCTGACAAAAACGGGCGTTACGGAACGTGTCTGCAAATTTATAAATTCGTTTGCCGAAAAATATAAGAGCATGATTTATGACCGTGTGCTGCTGCCCGTCTACGGCACTATGCCCGCTGTATGGTCGCTTGTGTATGCCGATGAATACGAGGCGGCAAAGGAATATATTTTCGCGGGGAAAGAGGATGAATATGCCGCGCTTATCGCGCGCAACGATAAATTCCAGCGCGAGGTAGTTTCAAACCGTGCCGAGACGCTTGCCGCGGCAATGGCAAACGGTATGAAATTTTCGGTAATAGCAAATTACAACACTCCTAATGTGTGCGCCTATAAGTCTGCCGGGCTTCAGGGCGACGGTACTCTCGAAACGGGGCCGATGTCGTTCGGCGCAACGGTCAGCGAGGTCGGTCACGAGCTTTCCGCCGAACAGCTCGCAGGGGCGGACGAGAAGTATGTGTCTGTCGATAAATGTATTAACGCCTCCACCGCAGAGTACCGCGACATGACGTGGTTCGTCAGGAACTGCCGCCATGTGGGATGCATATATCAGTCGGAATTTACGAACTTCATTTTTGCGCTTGTCGAGAGTGAGGTTCAGCCGACATGTGATAGTCTCGCCGGCTACACCCGCTTTATGATTTCGGATAAGGATGAAAATCTCTATCCGCTCACACCCGAAATGATAGATAAAATCGAAAACGGAGCGAACAGACGCCCCGTATGCTGATTTAAACGAAACGGAGACAATATGAGCACACCTCTTGCGGACAGGATACGTCCGCGTACACTTGACGATATAGCCGGGCAAAAGCACCTTTTCGGAGAGGGTGCTGCTCTGCGCGGAATAATCGAATCCGGGCATATTCCGAATCTGATATTTTACGGTCCCCCCGGCACGGGTAAAACGACCGTTGCGCGCATAATTGCCGCGTCGACAAACAAGCGACTGCATATTCTTAACGGCACCTCCGCATCGCTTTCCGATGTCAGGGATGTTATCAAAGAAATAAATACGGTCGCCGCGCCGAACGGACTTTTGCTGTATCTCGACGAAATACAGTACTTTAATAAAAAACAGCAGCAGTCGCTTTTGCAGTATATCGAGAACGGCGATATTACGCTTATCGCGTCCACCACCGAAAACCCGTATTTTTATATTTATTCGGCTGTGCTCTCGCGCAGCACGGTGTTTGAATTTAAAAGCGTGCCTGTTGACGAAGCGAAAAAAGGCATTTTCCGCGCGTTTATGCTTCTCGAGGACGAGTACAAAGAGGAATTTGACCTTGAAGACGGACTGCTCGACTGCATCGCGAACGTGTGCGGCGGAGACATGCGCAAGGCGCTTAATATTACGGAGCTTTGCGTGCTCGGTTCGCGTGTTCCGAAAAACGGAGAAAAACGCGCCGTCACCGTCGAAACCGCAAAAGAGGTCTGCGGGCGCTCGTCGATGCATTTTGACAGGGACGGCGACGAATACTACGATATGCTGTCATGCTTTCAAAAATCAATGCGCGGCTCGGATGCCGACGCAGCGGTTTATTATCTCGCACGTATTTTGGAGGCGGGCGATCTCGTTTCCGCATGCCGCCGCCTTATGGTGTGCGCCTCGGAGGACGTGGGACTTGCGTATCCGATGATAATTCCCATCGTGAAATCCGCGTGCGATATCGCAATGCAGGTAGGTCTGCCCGAAGCGCGCATTCCGCTTGCCGACGCGGTGATACTCGTCGCAACCTCGCCGAAATCGAATTCGGCTTACAACGCGATAAACGACGCCGTCCGTGACATTAAGGCGGGGCTTGCGGGTCCCGTGCCGCGTCATTTGCAAAATAAACACTTTGACGGCGCCGACAACGATACACCGGGGCAGTTTTATAAGTATCCGCACGATTTTCCCGACCGCTGGGTACGTCAGCAGTACCTGCCCGACGTTGTGAAGGACAAAACCTACTACACGCCCGGCGAAAACAAAACCGAGCAAGCCGCAAAGCAGTATTGGGATAAAATAAAAAAGTAGGAATTTACAAGTGTTTACAAGTAATAATAAAAAAATATGATTGAAAAGAGGCGAATTGCTGTGGAAGAAAAACAAAATATTGAGTGGAAGGCTGCTTGGAAAGATGAGTATTTGCAGTGGATTTGTGGTTTCGCGAATGCAAACGGCGGCAGCTTATATATAGGAGTCGACGACAACGGGCAAGTAATAGGTGTTGCCAATGCAAAGAGGTTGCTCGAAGATTTGCCAAACAAGATAAGAGATACGATGGGGATAGTCGCCGATATCAATTTGCTTAAAGAGCAAGAAAAAGAATATATCGAAATTACTGTCCCGTCCTATCCTGTTGCGATATCATTTAAGGGCGCTTACTATTAGGCTGACGGGACTTGAACCCGTGTCGGTTTTGACCGGCTGATTTTCGCTCAT